>ENA-UOIY01000282-UOIY01000282.1-human-gut-metagenome-genome-assembly--contig:-P114-NODE-282-length-86521-cov-8.005517_pt1 | contig 86521 bp, 72 predicted proteins | sample MGYA00242335_ERZ723882 | MGnify/ENA metagenome assembly ERZ723882 | reverse complement strand
GCCCGCCCCCCCCCCGCGCCGGGCGCTTCGGCCGCGCTGGGCTCGCTCTGGGCGGCTGCGCGTCGGGGTTCGTTGCAGGCACAGCCTTCGCCCGCAGCGGGCGGGGCCCCTCGCATGGCAGGCCGTTCCCTGCCCCCCGCCCGCTCTTTTTCGCGGCCCCGCCGCGCAGCCGCGCGCCGTTGGCCAGGCTCGGCTGGAAACGCCCTCGGGGGTGTTCCCGGGGGGCTTACAGCCCCCGGCCACAGGGCCGCCCCCTGTACACCCCGCACGGCCGGCAGCCTGCATGCAGCCTGCCGTCCGCGCGGGGTTCGGTGTGCCGCTCCCCGGCAGGCAGGCACTCCTGCAGCCGCCAGTCTGCCTGGCCACGCAGCTTCTTGTACAGCGTCGTTCGGTTGCAGCCAATGGCCTTGGCGCAGTCCTTGCGCGACTTTCCGCGCATGCGCATTATTGTCATCAGGTTGGGGTAATCATGCATCAGGCAGTCCTCCAGCGTCCGCAAATGCGAATATTTGTTCTCATTATAGCACAAAAAAAGCCCGGCTGCGCTACCAACACAGCCGGGAATCAAAGAAAGGTTGGGGCAGCATAGCCCCTATGGCGGAGAAGGAGAGATTCGAACTCTCGAGACGCTTTTGACGCCTACGCGATTTCCAGTCGCGCGCCCTCGACCAAACTAGGCGACTTCTCCATTTTCAATTGGCGGATTGCTCCGCTGCCTATCAATGCAGGGCGGTCGAGCCTTACATCGCATCAGCAAGAATTACTATATCACAAAACCGGCTGCGCGTCAATCACTTTTTTCCAATTTCGCTGTATTTTTTGCAGCGGCCGGGCGGAGCTTAGCGCTCCACCCGGTAGATGCCGCATTTCAAATATTGCGTTTCAGGCAAGGCAGGCAGGATGGGATGGTCGCGGCCCTGGGTGCGGAACTCCACCTGCTGCAAATGTGTGTGCGTATCGGCCGCGGCGGACTGCACGATGCCCTGGAACATCTGCGGCAGAATATGCTGCGAGCAGGAGCAGGTGATCAGGTATCCCCCATCGCGCAGCAGCTTCATAGCGCGCAGGTTGATTTCCTTATAGCCGCGCACCGCCGCATCCACCGCCGAACGCGTTTTTGTAAAGGCGGGCGGATCCAGGATAATCACATCATAGCGGTCGCCCTCCGCCGTCTTTTCCTTGAGCAGATCAAACACGTTGGCCGCGACAAACTGCACGTTATTTAGGCCGTTGAGCGCGGCGTTTTCGCGCGCGCACTCGCAGGCGTAATCCGAAATATCCACGCCCGTCACCTCGATCGCGCCATAGTGGCCGGCATGCAGGGCAAAGCTGCCCGTATGCGTAAAGCAATCCAGCACGCGCTGCCCGCGCACAAAGGGCGCAATGGCCGCGCGGTTCTCCTTTTGATCCAGGAAAAAGCCCGTTTTCTGGCCGTTCTTCACATCCACCAGAAAGCGCACGCCGTTTTCCTGCATTTCCACCTTATCGGGCACATCGCCGTAGAGCAGACCCGTCTGCTGGGGCAATCCCTCCAGCTCGCGCACCGGCACGTCGTCGCGCTCATAAATGCCGTCCGGATGCAGCTCATCCACCAGCGCGTCGATGATGGTCTGCTTGTATTTTTCCATACCCAGGCACAGGCACTGCACGCTCAGCACGCCGCCAAAGCTATCCACTATCAGCGCGGGCAGACCATCCGATTCGGCGTATACCAGCCGGCAGGAGCGCATATCGGCAAACAGCCGCCTGTATTCCACAGCGCGATGAATGCGCGCGCGGATGAAATCAGCGTTGACGCGCTCATCCCGGAAGGTCACAAAGCGCAGCGAAATCTGCGACTGCGGATTATAGAAGGCGCAGCCCAGCATGCGGCCGCGCGCACTTTTGACCGATACCACATCGCCCGGCTCCCATGCACCCGACACCCGGTCGATATCGCTGCGGAACACCCAGGGATTGCCCTGCAGCACGCGGGCTTCCTTTCCCGATTTCAAATACGCAATGGCCATTTGCACGCCTCCTTTGCATTCATGCGTGCCATTATACCACGGCGCGGGACGGATGGCAATAACAGGATCCACAGCATAAAACATAAACAGTCCGGGCATCCTGCGCCTGTGGAGGCGAGGCGGATGCAGTATCGAACCGATTTGGCCATGGAGCGCGCGGCGGATCATCCCGACATTCCCGGCGTGCAGGTGATCAATACCCAAGCGGGCGACTGCGCACGCTGCGAAGTTCGCATCGAAAGCGAAGAGGCCGCACGGCAGCTGCAAAAGCCCTGTGGGCGCTACATCACCTTTGAAATTCCGCCGCTGCATCAGATGGCGCAGCCCGCGCGCGCGGAGCTGGCGCAAGCCATTGCGGATACGCTGCAAAGCCTGCTGCCGCCTGATGGCGATGTGCTGATCGTAGGCCTGGGCAACCGGCGCATTACCTCCGATAAATTAGGCAGCCAGGTGGTAGAAACGCTGCTGGTTACGCGGCACCTGCGCGGGCATCTTTCGCAGCCGCTGCTGGACCGCCTGCGCGGCGTATGCGCGCTGGCCCCCGGCGTGCTGGGCGTAACAGGCATGGAAACGGCCGACCTTGTTCAGGGCGCTGCTGAGCATGCCAAGCCCTGCGCAATCATCGCCATCGACGCGCTTTCCGCCCGCGAATGCCGCCGCATCGGCGCGGTCATTCAGGTGACGGATACCGGCATCCAGCCGGGCAGCGGGGTAGGCAACCACCGCGCAGGCATCACACGAGAGACCATGGGCGTACCCGTAATCGCCGTGGGCGTACCGACGGTGGTGTACGGCAGCGTGATTATCCGCGACGCGCTGCGGCAGCTTCTGGACGATTATCCCGACGCTTCCGAGCGCGAGGCCGCCGCGTACGCGCTGGCGCAGCGGATTCTCAGCCAGCCGCTGGGCGAAATGGTGGTTACGCCGCGCGAAATCGATCAGCTGGTAGCCGAGCTTTCGCAGGTGATCGGCATGAGCCTGAATCTGGCCCTGCAGCCGCAGCTGAGCCGGGAGGAAATCCTGATGCTGACGAATGAAGGCCTGTGACGGCGCATACATATAAGCTGTGCATGCCGTCCGCATGGGAAAGGAAGTCTGCATTGTGAAAAAAGCGTTTCTGCGCGCTGCCGTACTGGCGGCGGCGCTGATCCTGACGCTTTCCATCTCGCCCGCCGCGCGAGGGGAAAGCGCCGTTTTTTCTATCTTTTCAGAGGTAACGATCTCCCCCTCTCCCGCGCCTACGGCGACCCCAACCCTTGCGGCTCCGCCCGTGATATCTCCCGCGCCCTCCGCCTCGCAGCCATCGCTTGCGCCTTCCCCTACGGCTGAGCCGCAATCTGGCTTTCGTCTGGAGGTTATCAGCGCGCAAAGTACGCCGCATCCCGGCGCGTTTCGGGTGCTGATCTATCATACCCACACCTACGAGGCCTATACGGCCACCGAAGCTTATCCCTATACCTCCAAGGAGAAATGGCGCACCAGCAGCCCCGACCGCAACGTAGTGGCCGTGGGCAGCTACCTGACCAAGCTGCTTACCGATGCGGGCGTAAGCGTCACCCATGATACCACGCCCTATGAGCCGCCCAAGCTGTCCACCGCCTATCAGCGCTCGCTGGAAATGCTGCAAAAACGCCAGCAGAATGGCGAAAGCTATGATCTGTATATCGATCTGCACCGCGACGCTTACTCCAAGGGCAACGGCCCCAACACCGTCGATACGCCCAGCGGCGCGTCGGCGCGGCTGCTGATGCTTATCGGCAAGGGCACCGGGCAGACTGGCGCGGGCTATGATATCAAGCCCGACTGGGAAAGCAACCGTACCATTGCTCAAACGCTGACCAACCGGCTGAACCTGCAATGCGAGGGCATCTGCCGCCCTGTCAGCCTGAAAAGCGGGCGGTATAATCAGCATGTCGCGCCCTGCTGCGTGCTGATCGAGGTAGGCAACAACCAGAACACATTGGAAGAAGCCCTGGCCGCCATGCCCTACCTGGCAAACGCTATCTGCGCGCTGGCGGATGGGCAGATCGAATAAAAGGGTTCCTCACGCCGCCTGTTGGGCGGCTTTTTGTTTTTCTTGCATACGTACGCGCTTGGCATTATAATAGAAACGGAAAGGAGCGTTTATTTGCATGGATACCGAACGGAAAAATCTGCCCATCGGCATATTTGACAGCGGCGTGGGCGGGTTAAGCGTATTGCGCACAGCGCTGCGCCTGCTTCCTGGCGAGCGCTTCATATATTATGGCGATATCGCCAACGCCCCCTACGGCACCAAAAGCGAGGAGGAGGTGCGCGCCTGCGCGGATCGCGTCGCCAAGCAATTGCTCGATCAAGGTGTGAAGGCGCTGGTCATCGCCTGCAATACCGCCACCTGCGCCGCCGCCGCCCAGCTGCGTGAAAAATACCCACAGCTGATTATCATCGGCATGGAGCCGGCGCTGAAGCTGGCGCACGATCAATGCCCCGAGGGACAGATTCTGGTGCTGGCTACGCCCGTATCGCTGGCCAGTGAAAAATACCATCGCCTGTATAATAGCTATGGTGAGCGCGCCGTATCGCTGCCTTGCCCAGGGCTGATGGATTTTGTTGAGCGCGGCGAAATCGACACCCCTGCCGTGCGCGCCTACCTGACGGAAAAATTCGCGCCCTATCTGGCCGATGGCCGCGCGCCCACCGCCGTGGTGCTTGGCTGCACGCATTATGTATTTTTGAAGCAAGCTATCCGCTCCCTGCTGCCTGCGGCTACGCTAGTGCTGGATGGAAACGAGGGCGCGGTGCGGCAATTGACGCGCCGCCTGGCTGAAGAAAGCCTGCTTTGCGACGCTTCCCTGACGCCTGATGACGCCTCAAGCCGTTATCATCTTTGGCTGAACGTCCCCGATATCGACCTTGCCAGGCTGCAAAGCGAGCGATTGCTGCACATTCCCGAATAGAATTTGTATGAAGTCCTACCAAGTTGTACAAATCGGTAATTTTTCAGTCAAAATCTCTTGCTATTCTGCTTTTTATCTGTTAGAATATTCAAGTGTGTAATGCGTTTTTTCTTTATGCTGCACGCATCACTTCTCAATGGAAATCAATGTTATATCATAGGGGGAACCAACAATGGCTGATTACAAAACCAAAGACATCCGCAACATCGCGCTGCTGGGTCACGGCAGCGAGGGCAAAACCACCCTCACCGAGGCTATGCTTTTTGCCGCGGGCATGATCGACCGTCAGGGCAAGGTTGAAGCCGGCACCACCGTGACCGACTTTGACGCCGAAGAAAACAAACGCGGTATTTCTATCAGCGCCGCGACCGCTCCCGTGGAATGGAAGGGCACCAAGATCAACCTGATCGACGTTCCCGGCTATTTTGATTTTATCGGCGAAATGATGGGTCCCCTGCGCGTGGTGGAAACCGCCGCGATCGTGGTAGGCGCCGTCAGCGGCCTGACTGTGGGCGCTGAAAAAGCCTGGGCTTACGCCAAGAAGAACAACGTATGCCGCATGTTCATCGTCAACCGTATGGACGCGGAAAACGCCAACTATGAAAAGACCATCGAGCAGCTGCGTGAAAAGTTCGGCTCCTCTGTGGTGCCGCTGATGCTGCCCATCGGCGAGGGCGCCAAGTTCACCGGCGTTGTAAACGTGCTGGAAAACAAGGCTTACTCCGGCAAGGGCAAGGATCTCAAGGAAATCCCCGTGCCTGCCGATATGGCTCCCGCCATTGAAAACGCGCTGGCCGAAATCACTGAGGCCGCCGCGGAAGCCGTAGACGAGCTGCTGGAAAAATACTTTGAAGAAGGCGAACTGAGCCACGAAGAAATTCTGCAGGGCTTCAGCGCCGGCATGAAGAGCGGCTCCATCGTGCCCGCCGTGCCCGTATCCGCCGTTACCGGCGTGGGCGTTGCCAAGCTCCTGGACGTGATGAGCGCCTATCTGCATTCCCCCGAAGAAGCTTCCTTCGCCGGCGTCAACCCCAAGAACGACGAAGAAATCATCCGCGAGGGCAAGACTTCCGAGCCCTTCTCCGCGTTTGTGTTCAAGACCATCGCCGACCCCTTCGTGGGCAAGCTGAGCATGCTGCGCGTATGCAGCGGCACCCTGACCAGCGGCACCGCGCTGTATAACAGCAGCTGCGAAAAGACTGAAAAGGCCGGCGGCCTGTTCCTGCTGCGCGGCAAGAACCAGCTGAGCGTTTCTCAGGTAAGCGCTGGCGATATCGCCGCCCTGAGCAAGCTGCAGTTCACCAACACCGGCGACACCCTGTGCGACGCCGCCAACCCCATCCGCTACGAAAAAATCAGCTTCCCCGAGCCCTCCGTGCAGAAGGCCGTTTACGCCGCCAAGCAGGGCGAAGAAGATAAGGTTTTCAGCGGCCTGGCCCGTCTGCAGGAAGAAGATCCTTCCATCCGCCTGGAAAAGAACGCCGAAACCACCGAGACCATCCTGTGGGGCCAAGGCGAGCTGCATCTGGACGTGATCCGCAACAAGCTGCAGTCCAAGTTCGGCGCCAACGCCGTGCTGCAGGATCCCCGCATCCCCTACCGTGAAACCATCCGCAAGACCGTATCCTGCCAGGGCCGCCACAAGAAGCAGTCCGGCGGTCACGGCCAGTTCGGCGATGTGTGGATCGAGTTCCGCCCCATCGGCGATACCAACATCGATTTCGAGTTTGAAGATGCGGTTGTCGGCGGCGTGGTGCCCCGCAACTTCATCCCCTCTGTTGAAAAGGGTCTGCGCGAAAACATCAAGAAGGGCGTTCTGGCGGGCTATCCCATGGTCGGCCTGCATGCCAAGCTGTACGATGGCTCCTACCACCCGGTAGACTCCTCCGAAATGGCTTTCAAGACCGCTGCCCGCATTGCCTACAAGAAGGGCTGCATGGATGCTTCCCCCGTGCTGCTGGAGCCCATCATGCACGTTGAAGTGCTGGTTCCCGATGAGTACATGGGCGACATCATGGGCGATATGAACAAGCGCCGCGGCCGCATCATGGGCATGAACCCCGTGGATGGTCTGCAGCAGGTAGAGGCCGAGGTACCCCTGGCCGAAATGTTCAAGTACGCCACCGACCTGCGCTCCATGACCCAGGCGCGCGGCAGCTTCACCATGAAGTTTGAGCGTTACGAGGAAGTTCCCGCCGACGTGGCCAAGAAGATCATCGAAAGCGCCAAGAAGGACGAGGACGAAGAAGAATAATTCTTCCGCATTGTCAAGCCGCCAAGCATTTGCCTGGCGGCTTTTTTGCAGGGAGCGGGAGATGGGGACGAAAGAGAAACGAAGGGGTTACGTTTCTTTCTTGAATCAAGAAAGAAACAAAGAGCCTGCGTGTGGCGTAAAAGCTACTTGCATTAAACTGGAAGTGGCCCTGGCCACCTGCCCCGCCCCCCGTGGCAGGGAAAATTCACATGTCCGGATCAGCGCAAGCGCCATCCGTTCACTTGAATATTTCCCCTTCGGCCGTGCTCCGCACGTCCTGCGCCGATTTCATCGGCGTGCCACGGGGGCGTGATTGGGTGCGAAAATCAAGCGCAATGCTTGGCAACAGTTGGAGAGTGCACTCACCAAAAGGCTTCTCCTTGAGGAGAAGCTCCGCCGCAGGCGGTGGTGAGGTGTAGACCACAAAGTGGTCGTTATCATCGCTATATAAGATAACGCCGCTGCGGCGGCTACGGCCCTCACAATTCGGCATAGTCGTTTTGCAGCGCTGACGCTTGCAAAACTCGTTGCCTCATTGGCGCTGCATCCGCCTGTATCTGCCACAGAGGCGGATTACGCGCCTCATCCGAGCGGCTAAAGCCGCCCACCTTCTCCTCAAGGAGAAGGCCTTTCGTAGACTTCGTCAATGCAGCAGTGTATTTTTGCAGCTAAAAAAAGCACGACTATAAAAGCCTTCTCCCAAGCGGGAGAAGGTGTCGAGCGTACAGCGAGACGGATGAGGGGGAACGCAGCATAAGACATTGTGTACATTTCCGCACCATGCTCTCGCTCCCTCCACCCTCTTAAATTTATTTACTTTTTTCAATTCTATGGAACCTCGCACACCTCGCAATCATCATACAGGTGTAGATCGATTTACATGCTCCACAGGGAGGAACCATGACACAAGCAGAGTTTGCCCGGCAGGTGGAACAATTGCAGGGCACGCTGTACCGCATTGCGGCCACCGTGCTGCCCCAGCTATGCGATCGGGAGGACGCCGTGCAGTCGGCCATCCTGAACGCATGGCGGCGCTTGCCCACCCTTCGGGAGGATGAGCGCTTTCAGCCCTGGCTGATCCGCATCATGCTCAATGAGTGTTATGCGCTGCTCAGGCGGCGAAAGCGCGAAATCCCCACCGATACGCTGCCGGATATGCCCGCGCCGGAAACGGGAGACCCCGATCTGTACCGTTTCTTCGTGCGTCTGCCGGAAAAGCTGCGCATGACCATGGTGCTCTACTATGTGGAGGGCTATGATGTGCGGGAGGTCGCGCAGATTCTGCGGCTTCCCCAGGGCACAATCAAATCGCGGCTGGCGCGCGGCCGCGAGCAGATGCGCCGCGACGATTACTTTAAGGAGGTGCAAGGGCTATGAAGCAGCTGCAGGATATCGATTTCCGCGCCGCCTATGGGCCGGTGCCGGATGGCTTTTCGCGCAGCGTGCAGCAGGCGCTGCACCAGACGAAGGAGGAGCCTATGAAAAAGTTTACCCTGCGCACCGCCGTAATGGCTGTCGTCACCGTGCTGGTGCTGACCGCCGTTGCCTTCGCTGCCAACGAGGTCATCAACCCAACCGTTGTCCCCACGCCCATCACGCAATTTCAGCCTGTAGACAGCGGTGAGGACACGTCGTCCACGCCCCAGAATGAAATCACGCCGTCCGCAACCGAGAACGCGCTCTACACTTCCACCATTCCCACCCAGCCTTCCCCGCAGCCCGTACCTGCCAATGTGCTGATTGCAACGGACGACAGCATTCTGGAGGAAAACGGGCTGCACATCGAGCTGCTCAACGCCTTCTATAACGATGGCGTTATCCAGGGTTCGTTTGAAATCACCATTCCGCGTAACCGGCTTTATTTCGATACGGATGGACATTACGAGGAATACATCTACGACCCAACCTTCGTTGACGCTTATGATGCTGCGAAGACATATAATCACAACCAACTTAGCATGGAAGCAGCCTGCTGGGGCATCGATTGGAAAATCAGCACCACTGAAGATGGCGAGCCCTGGTGGTCGGACGTCTATCGCGCCCCGTGCGAGCGCATCCTGCTATCCCAGGATAACGAATATGAACCGCCCCGCATGGTTTATACCTTCTCCACCGACGCCACCACCCACAGCGACATCCCTTACGGCATCCGCCCTGCCAACAAATACACCCTGGCCTTTACCATTACGTATGGCACGCCTACTAATTGCTCAGATGAGAAAGGCAATGATTGGATTGAAACGGAAACCATGACGGTCATCTGGACCCCCACGCTTTATACGCAGACCGAAGACGATTCGGCGCAGCAATCCATTTCTTTCTCTCCCACGCTGCAGCCCTATGCTACCTCCACGCCTGCCCCGGAGCTCTGATCTCTGTACACAGCAAACCGTCTCCACCCAATCGGATGGAGACGGTTTTTTGTGATGTCGTTATTTCAGCAGGCTTTCCACTTCGTCCCGCGCAGGAATAGCCGGAGCGGCGCCGGGACGGGTGATGGCGATGGCCGCAGCGGCGGAGGCGGCGCGCAGGCACTGTGCAGGCGCCTGCCCCTGGCAGCAGCCCGCCAGATAGTAGCCGCAGAAGGTATCCCCCGCGCCCGTGGTATCCACCGCGCGCACGGTAAAGCAGGGCTGATCATAGCGCTGGCCGCCCAGCCAGGCCGTTACGCCCCGGCTGCCCAGCGTCAGGATGATCTGCGCTTGCGGATACCGGCTGCGCAGCGCGTCAAAGATCGCGTCGCCGTCCTGTTCTTCAGGCATTCCAGCCAGTAGCGCGCCCTCAATTTCATTGAGAATGAAGGTATCCACCCGCTCCAGCGGCAGCTGTTCAGGATGCGCCGGGAAGGGCGAGGGATTAAACACCACCCGCAGGCCAAGGTCAGCCGCCTGGGCGATGATCTGCGCCGTCTGGCTGGTTTCATTCTGCAGCAGCACCAGATCGCCCGGCTCCGCCTGCCGCAGCACGGACTGCACATAGGCTTCCGTCAGGCAGTGGTTTGCGCCGCCGTAAACGATGATGGCGTTTTGCCCCTCGGGCGTTACCTGGATCATCGCATGCCCGGAGGCCTCCTGCACCTGCAGCAGCGCCGAGGTATCCGCGCCGGCATCCTCCAAAAGCTGCGTCAGGAAGGCCCCATCCGGGCCAATCGCCCCCGCGTGCAGCACCTGCGCACCCGCGCGGGCGGCGGCGATGGACTGGTTCAGCCCCTTGCCCCCGGCATATACATGCCGCGCCGTGGCCGTAGCCGTTTCGCCGCCCTGCACAAAATGCGGCATATCGTATACGTAGTCAATATTCAGCGAGCCAAAATTCAGTAGCTTCATGCTGGCCTCTTTCAGGAAAAATGGATACGAAAATCAGTATACCATAATTTTTTGCAATTGACAAACGCTGGAAAGCGCTTTGCCGCTCAGCCCTTGACAGCACCGGCGGTGATACCGGAAACGTAGTATTTCTGCAGCGGCAGGAAGATCAGCACCGGGATCATCACGCTCAGCACCGCACCCGCGTACATGCAGCTCCAAAGCGTAATATGCTCCATCTTTACAACGGCCAGCATAATCTGCACAGTGCGGATTCTTACGCTGCGCGCCACCAGCAGCGGCCACATGTAGCTGTTCCATTCGCCCATGAAAATCATCAGGCCGGCGGTAATGAAAATCGGCTTGCACATGGGCATCATAATCTTGAAGAACACCTGCGGCCAGCTTGCGCCGTCAATGCGCGCGCTTTCAATCAGGGACGCCGGCACATCGGCAAAGAACTGACGGAACAGGAACAGCTGCAGGCCGCTGGCCAGGCCAGGCACGATCATCGCCCAGCGCGTATCCACCCAACCGAAATCGTCGATCATCTGGTACAGCGGCATGGTTACGGCTTCGCCAGGAATCATGAAGCTGACGATGAAGAAGGCAAACAGCAGCTTTTTCCCCTTGAACTCAAAGGTTGAAAAGCTGAACGCCGCAATGGAATTGATCAGGCAGGCAAAGGGAATCTGAATGCCGATTACAAGCAGCGTGTTCAGCACGGCCCTGGGGAAGCCCAGCTCGGTCAGCACCACCCTGTAACTTTCAAACGTGTATTCTACAGGGAAGATCGTATGCCAGGTAAAGGGCAGCGCATACTTGTACAATTCCACGTCCGAGCGCATGCTGGCAAAGAAACTCCACAGCAGCGGGAACAGCGTCATTGCCGCGCAAAAGACCAGCGCAGCATAATGAAGGGTGCGAATGGCGACGCGCTTGCGCATCACCCTGCGGTGTATCATCGCGTTTTCGCGGGAACGATCGCTGATCGTCATACGGCAACGCCTCCCCTCGCAAGCTTGCGGGCAGCCCGTTTGGCCGCTCTCGCTTCGTTATCCCCCAGGGCAAAGAACTGGAACACGGAAATGGCCACCAGGATTGCCAGCAGCACAGTCACAATGACCGCGCAGCGCGGCATATCGGCATAGCGGAAGGCCGAGCGGTAGGCCTCATACATCAAAACGTTGGTGGAGTTGCGCGGTCCGCCCTCGGTAACCAGCTGCATCGGGGCAAACAGCAGCATGTTAGCCGATGTATTGGCCACGCAGACAAACAGAAACACGCGCTTCATCAGCGGGATCACAATGCTCCAGATGGTTCTCAGGTAGCTTGCGCCATCCATCTTGGCGGCCTCGTACACCGACGAATCGATGTTCTTAATGCCGGCCATCAAGAACATCATCCAATAGCCGCAGCCCTTCCAGCTGCACAGCACAACAATGCACCACAGCGCCTGCTTTTTATCGTTGAAGAAGCCCTGCGCCTCAATGCCGAAGATGGAGAGAAAGCTATTGATAACACCGCCGTTAAACTGGAACATCAGGTTCCATACCATGACAGAAACGGTGGTGGAAACTGCAAAAGGAATGTAGAAAATGGTGCGGAATACGCCCGAGCCTTTTGCCTTGGTGGAAACCAGCAAGGCCAGCACAAAGGAAATGAGAATCTGCAGCGGAACCGTAACGACGTTGAACTTCATCGTTACCTTCAGGCAGTTCCAGAACGTCTTTTCCGAGAATACACGTTGGAATGTCGCCAGGGACAACGCCCCATCCACAACAAAGGCCTGCCGCAGCGTGGTAAGCACCGGATATATCTTGAAGATACAGATGAGCAGAAATGCTGGCAGCAGCAGCAGATAGGGAACGTACTTGTTTTTCATTGGGTCTCCCCGCTTTCTTGGTTTTGAAGCAAGCGCCATCGACAATAGGTTTTAATTCGGGGAGGCGGTTTGGCGCCGCCTCCCCGATGCTGCATGAAAATTACTTCTTGTACTTAATGGTCTGAGCCGCATACTCCTCGATGGCCCATTCGATGGTCTCTTCCACGTCTTCACCGTTGCGGGTATCGGACCATACAGAATTGATGACAGAGGAATACTCGTTGAAGGCAGGAGTCAGCGCGCGGGGATAAGCGGTAGTCTTGGACTCGGTAATAGCAAGCTTCATCCAGCCCACAGTGTTTTCATCATTAGCCAGCTTATCCAGCAGCGGCACATAAGTAGGAATCATACCGCGCAGATCATAGAACATCTCAGTGGCTTCATCGGTGCAGGTTATCCATTTAACAAACTTAGCCGCTTCTTCGGTGTTCTGGGAATAACCGCTTACGCCAACGTGCCAGGAACCAGTAGCGGTAGCAACCTTATCCTCATATCCCTTGAAAGCAGGAGAAGCAGTGTAAGCGTAGGTGGTCATGTCCTTCTTCACAAAGTTCGCAACCATTTCGGTGGTGCCAAGCATGAAGATCAGCTTGCCAGAGTAGAAGTAGTTGGGCAACTCGGACGCGGTGATGCCGCGGCTGCAGATGCCCTTCTTCACCTGCTCCTGATACCAGGTCAGGGCCTTCTTCCAAGGTTCGGTATTCAGCACGCCATCCAGCGAATAACCATCCTCAGAAACCTGTACGCCGCCCATGGAATTGGGAAGCTGGTTCATCTGGTACACGCGGTCAACCTGCTGGAAGTCAAAGCCGATCATGCCCTGCGTACCATCGGGATCCAGCACCTTAAGAGCCTGCTCCGCAATTTCGACCAGACGTTCATAAGTGATGCGGTTGTCCGTGGAATAAGCTTCCAGTTCAGCCAGATCAATGCCAGCATCCTCCAGCAGCTTGGTGTTGTAATACAGCACCTGGCTGGAATTGGCCATCGGCGACGCATACAGCTTGCCTTCATAGGTGCTGGCTTCAACAGCAGCCGTCACAAGCTTAGCACGATCTTCTTCTGTGAAGTAGGGAGACAAATCTGCCAGCATGCCGCGGCGAGCATAAGAGGATACCAGCGGCACATCTACAAACAGGATATCATAATCCGTGCTGCCAGTGCCGATCTTCACCTCAATGGTATTAATCATGTCGTTGAACGAATAGTTCTCCAGTACAATCTTAACGCCGGTTTCCTCATAGTAACGATCGCAGAGCACCTGCATCTGGTCTTTCCACGCCGCCTGGCTAATGAACACGAGGGTCTTTTCTTCCTCCGCCGCGGCGAAGGAGGCCATGGACGCAAGCATCATCACGGCCAGCAGAAGGGAAATCAGTTTCTTCATGGGGTAAGTACCTACCTTTCTTATTTTTAACGCTTCTGCGTTAAATTCATTGGAATTGGCGTTATTATTCAGCCTGGTACAGCTGCGCTTCACCGACGATTACCTGACCGGCGTAGAACGCGAGAATCACGCGGTCGCCGATATGGAACATACTCTCTATTTCGCTCAGGGACCGCACCTTGATGCGGTTCACATAGTTGCCGTCCCAGTCGTACACGCCGATGTAATTGACGTTCGAGCCATTGCTGCTTTGCCACTGTAGCAGATAAATGTACTGTTCGTCGCAGTCGATATCCTGATTGCTGAACATATCCTCCACCATATCGTAGGTGCTCAGGATATTGAACTGGCTGTCCAGGATGGAAAACTGCCTGTCGTGATTGTGCACCACAACATACTGATCGCGGCTTTCGTTATAGGTGACAGAGATCACGCGCATGGGCATTTCAACCGAGCCGGTAATCGTGAGCGTATCCTTGTCGATAAAGCTGAGACGGTTCGGATGATCGGTGCAGTGGGAAACAATCAGCTGCTTGGTTTTGGGGTTATAGGCCATGCCGTTGCCATGGTCCACCGCCACGCCAGGCGTTTCGCTGACGATTGTATAATCGCTTAGATCAACCTTCAGAATCGTGCAATCGCCCTTTTCGTTGCTCAGGGCAAGGAAATACCCATACTCTCCATCCGTAGCGCTGCCCTGCTGAATAAAATAGCTGTTTTTCACCTCTGCACGCAGCTTGGTGGTATTCTTGAAGTAATAGGAAGCCCCGGCGCTTATATCGCTCAGATTGACGGGCGCGTCCGCATGGGCGCACAGCGTCATCGCTAAAAAGCAGCAAAGCAGGATCGTGAACGCAACGCAACGTTTTTTCATTGTAATTACGCTCCTTTACATGGAAAGCAGCAGCAAAGACATCTTTAGTCCGCAGTCAGCTTTGCAAACAGATCGGCAAACAGCGCGTCGCGGTTGATGTGATAGACATAGCGGATCACGTGGCGGCGCTTATCCTGACCCCAGCGATGGTCGTACTCCGGGATGGGGCTTTGGATGATTTCATCCTGCATGAAGCGGCCGTCCAGCAGCCAGCCGATGGCGGTAACATCCCAGATGGGCTTGGACCAGCAGGCGATCTTTTTGTGCCCGCTGCACTCGCTGATGGTGTAATTGCACAAGTAATCGCACAGGGCGTTCTTGCCCAGCAGGTTCTCGCGCAGCTCGGGAGCGGTGGTCGCAAAGGCGTCCACCACGCCCATGCAGGGCACCAGCACCACCGCCGCGCCGCAGCCCAGCGCCACACGCGCGCCCGCAATATCCTGGAACAGGTTGAACTCATGATTATCATGCCAATGCAGCGCGTTGCCGCCCAGCCACACCAGCACAATGCGGTCGCGGATTTCGGGCTTCATCAGCAGCGCGGAGGCCACGTTGGTGATGGCCGCGATAGCGATGACATACAGCGGCTTTCCGGGCGTATACTGCATGGCAAGCTGAGCCAGATGCCGCGCCGCGTCCGATTCCACGGGCGTTTTTTCATCGGGCAGATAGCTTTCCGAGCCGCGATAGGTGCAATCCAGCAGATCCGCGCGGCCCATCAGGGAGAGAATATTCTTGATCTCGTCATAGCTTTTCTGCATGCCAATGGCGGGCGTCGCGGCCTTGTTGTTGCAGAAGGGCGCGGCGTAAATGGCCTTCAGCTTCAGCTTTTCATCATTCTTAATCAGATAGGCCAGGGCGTACTGATCGTCGATTTCGTTATAGGTGTCGGTATCCAGCACCACATCCACCGGGCCCTCCGGGCGCTGCAGACGGCGCAGCAGCGCGGCGTTATCCACCTGCTCGGGCTGATCCACATGAAAAAACGGATAGGTCGTCGGCCAAGGCATAGGAAAATCTCCTTTCGTTTTTGCGCGGCTTATTTGGCCGCAAAGGGATGAGTTTGATAAAACTGGCGCACAGTCAGATCGTCAGGCAGCGCGGGCGGCACGCCCTGCCGCTCGGTGGACAGACCTGCCGCGCAATTGGCCAGCTCCAGCGCGGTATGCAGCGATTCGCCGCGCATGCAGTACACAGCCAGGGCGGCGGCGAATGCGTCGCACGCGCCGGTGGTATCCACCGTGCGCACGGCGGCCGCCGGGAAGTAAACAGGCGCCTGCTCGCGCTGAGCCAGCATGCAGCCCTCGGCGCTCAGGGTAACAATCACCGTATCCGCGCCGCGACTTTGCAGGATGCGCACCTTATCCTCCAGGGTATCGCCATCAGGGCAGATCTCCTGCAATTCCAGCTTATTGGGAATCAGGTAATCCACGCATTGCAACAGCTCATCACTAAGCCTGGGCTGGTTGCAGGGCTTGAGGATCACCTTCACCCCATGCCGGCGCGCCATACGCGCCGCGCACAGCGCCAGCTCCGGCGAAAGCTCAGTTTGAAGCAGGCAAAAGCCCGCGCCTGCAAACAGCGCTTCCTGCTTTTCCAACAGCTCGGCGGTCAGGCAGGCATTCGCACCGCGGTCGATAATCACGCTGCTTTCGCCATCGCCCTGCACAGCGATATAGGCAAAGCCCGTTTCGCGGCTGGCGTCCGTGGTCACATGCGCGGTCGAAATGCCGTTATTCTGCAAAAAGTTATAGATCAACGAGCCTTCGTAATCGCGGCCCACAGTGCCGATCAGCGTCACATCCGCGCCCAGTCGATGGCAGCCCACCGCCTGGTTCAGCCCCTTGCCGCCCGGCATGCGCGTGCGGCTGATGATAGCGCGCGTTTCGCCGGCATTGGGAAGCTGCGGCAGGTTGATAAGCATATCGATGTTCAGCTCCCCCACCACCACCACGCGCAAGCTGCGTTCGGAGGCTGGCTCGCTCAGCGTAGCCGTATCCGTCAGCTCACCCAGCAGCGGCAGTTGCGCAGGAGCAGAATGCTCCTCGATACGCGCAATCAGGCGATGCGCGGCGTTCGCGCCCAGGCTGCGATATTGCAAGGGTAAGGCCGAAATAGGCGGTTCCATAGGCTGTACGCCGTCGGCTTGCAGGCACAGAATGGAAACGTCCTGCGGCACATGCAGATTCATGCTTTGCAGCTGATCGTACACCCGGCGTGCCGTGCGGCGATTCTGGCACACCGCAGCCGTGCATTCAAACAGCTGCGCCGTGCTGATTTCGCCCACGCGCGTTACCCGCAGCGCCTCCTCCACATGCAGACCCGCCTGCTGCATCGCGCGCTGATAGCCCGTGTAAAAGCAATCACCCTGCAGCGAATCGGCGTCCAGCGCACAGAGAATATGCGTATGATTGCGGCTGATCATCTGCTGCGCAGCATTGAAGCCGCAATCCGTCCAGTCAAAATACAGCGTATGCTTAACGTTCACCGGCTCCGCAGCCAGATGGGCAACCGGCGTAGCCCCACGATACTGACGCCAGGCCGTATCCCCCTGCGCGCCATGCTCCCACACCACGCCGTCCACATGGTGGGATTCCAGCATGCGCAGCATTTTTTGCTCCTCCTGCGCATCGCCGTAAGTACACACCAGCGGGCTGTAGCCCTCCTCGCGCGCCGCGTCGATCACACCCTGCAAAAGCAGCCCGGAGGACAATCCCGAGCACAACAGCACGCCCAGCAGCCGGGTGGGCTGGCGGGCGCTGCGCGGCGAGGTGGGCACATAGTTATGCTCCTTGGCCAGGCGCAGGATACGCTCGCGCGTTTCGGCGGATACCGAAACATCGCGGCGGTTGAGCACCTTGGACACCGTCGCCGGAGATACGTTTGCCTCCTTGGCCAGATCGCGGATGTTCACGCTAAGCCTCGTTTCTTTAGAAAACATGTTTCCTAAACTTGTTGATCTTATGATAGCATGGCAAATTTGGTTTGTCAAGCATTATTTTCCGCATTTTTGCCGCACGCAAAAAAACGCTGCCGCCGCGATATCTCACGCGACGGCAGCCTGCCTAAGAGAAAGTCGTATTCAGTTGCCGCACTCGATGCTGATTTCATTGAAGATCGTCAGCAAATCCTCAATCCGCACAGCCTGCTTTTCCTCGCCCGCCTTATCCAGCACGGCATGGCCCTGGTGCATCATCAGAATGCGATCACCATACTCCACCGCGTAGCGCAGATTGTGCGTTACCATGATGGCTGTCAGCTGCTTTTCACGCACCACGCGGCCGGTCAGCTCCATAATGATATCAGCCGTTTTTGGATCCAGCGCGGCGGTGTGCTCATCCAGAATCAAAAAGGAAATGGGCGTCATGGTGGACATCAGCAGCGCCAGCGCCTGACGCTGACCGCCTGACAGCGTGCCCACCTTGCTGGACAGCATATCCTCCAGCCCCAGCCCCAGCGGACGCAGCATTTCACGATAAGCGTCAATGCGCCGTCTGTCCGTGCCGCGATGCAGCCCGGCAGGCTTGCCCTTGAAATCGGCCAGGGAGAGGTTTTCCAGTATCGTCATCTGCGCGCAGGTGCCCATGGCAGGGTTCTGATACACGCGGCCGATCTTGCGCGCGCGCACATGCTCACTGTCCTTGCGGATATCGCGCCCCTGCATGAGGATTTGCCCGCCGTCCGGCTGGATGCTGCCGCAGATCAGGTTGAGCAGGCTCGTTTTGCCTGAGCCGTTGCTGCCAACCACGGATACAAACTGCCCGTCCGGAATGGAAAGGGAAAAATCGTCAAACAGGCATTTTTCCTGCACGGTGCCGGGATTGTAGATTTTACGGATGTTTTTTACCTCAAGCATGCTTTTTCACCCGCCTTTTCTCCATGCCGCCCAGCGTCAGAATGATCAGGAACAGCAGCGCCGTAATCAGCTTCATATCGCTGGCCGGCACGCCCGCGCGAATGGCAACAGCCACGCAGGCCTTGTACACAATCGCGCCGATAATCACCGCAGTGGTGGATTTGACAAAGGGCACGCGGCGGAAGAGATTGGTACCGATGATCACCGAGGCCAGCGCCATGGCGATTGCGCCCGTGCCCATGGATACCTCGAAGGTATGCTGCTGCTGGCACAGCACTGCGCCGGACAGCGCCACCAGCGCGCCCGAAATCATCAGACCCATGATCTTGACACTGCCTTTATCGCGAGCCAGGGAGGTAACAACCGTCTCGTTATCCCCCACTGCGCGCAGCAGATAACCCGCACGGGTTTTGAGGAACAGATCCAGCAGCACCTTTACCAGGATCACCAGCAGCAGGGAAATCAGCAGCACGCTGTAGGGCTCCAGCCACGCCGGGAAGAGATCAGTCAGCGCATTGTTTTCAAAAATCGTAGCATACTGCACTTTTTTGGTGCTGAAGAAGGGCACGTTGGCCTTGCCCATCCTGAGCGACCCAGCAGCCACATGCATATTGACGGCGTACAGCGCGGTCATCATGATGATGCCTGAAAACAGATCGCGTACCTTGAGCTTTACATGGATCAGACCCGTCAGCCCGCCAGCCAGTGCACCCGCAGCCATGGCGCACAGCAGCGCAAGCGCAGGGCTTTGCCCGCGCGTAATCATCAGCGCCGACACCGCCGCGCCCAGCGGAAAGGTGCCGTCCACCGACAGATCGGGAAAATCCAGAATGCTGTATGTAATCAGCACGCCCAGCGCCATGATGGCGTAGATCAGTCCCTGCTCCAACGTGTTTTGAATGATGCCCATGCGTGTTGCCGTCCTTTAAAATTACTCAGCCATGTCGGTGTAACCGCGCTCTGCCATCGCGGCGGGAATTTCCAGCCCCAGACTGGACAGCACGTCGGTATTGAGATACAGGGCGCTGTCGCGGATGGTTTCAAAGGAGATGCTCTCAGCGCTTTCACCGTTGAGCACGCGCGCGGCCATTTCGCCCGTCTGCCTGCCCAGCGCCACATAATCTAGACCATCAGCGCCCGCGCAGCCCAGCGCCACCTGCTCTACCTCGCTGCCAAATACCGGCTTGCCCGCCTGCTCGGCCGCGTTAAGTACCACAGCCAGATAGCTGACCACCGTGTTATCCGTCAGCATGGACAGGCAATCCACCTGAGGCAGCAGCGCCTGCACAGCCTGGGATACCTCCGCGCCCGCGGTCACAGTGGCAGATACGATTTCAAAGCCAAACTCGCCTGCCATTTCTTCATACAGGGCAGCCTGCACCTCGCTATTGGTTTCGGAGCTGGTGTACAAAAGGCCCACGGTCTTGGCGTCAGGCATCAACTCGCGGATCATGGCCAGCTGATTACGGATGGGCAGCAGATCGCTGGTACCCGTTACCAGACCCACCGGCGTGCCGTCGTCATTGGCAAGGCCCGCCTCGATGGGCGCGGACACGGCAGTGTAGATCACAGGGATATCCGCCTTGGCCGACAGCACAGCATTGAAGGCCGCCTGCGCGCTGGGGGTAGCAATAGCGCAGATCAGATCGACAGGATATGCCACAAGAGACTGCGCAATCTGCGCGTCGGTGCCGCCGTCCGCCTGAGCGTTGTAGTACTTAATCGTCAAATTCTCACCCTCCACATAGCCGGCCTCAGCCAGGCCCTGCAGGAAGCCCTCGCGGCAGTTATCCAGCGAGCCATGCTCGGCAGACTGAAGGATACCGACAGTTTTGTTTTCGGCCAGCGCAGCGGAGGCCGCAGTGAGCATTACCAGGGACAGTACGATCGCAAGCAGTTTCTTCATCATGATCTTTTCCTCCTCATGATTCAAAGTCGATGCAGTACGATGGTCGGCGCGCGCGATGGAAACAAAAAACGCCTCAAGCCAATCAGCTTGAGGCGGTAATACCGCGGTGCCACTCAATTTCGGTCTTCCTTTAAGGAAAGACCCTCCTTCTCCATGTGCCATCACACATGCCGCCATGATAACGGGTACGGATCCCGTCGTTCCCTACTGTCAGTTCAGGAACGCCCTCGAAAGTCCATTGGGCAGATGCTCTTGCACCGCGATCCCACCATCCGCGGTTCTCTTTGCCAAGCGCCTCCTGCTTACTTCTCTTTCTCGCAGGTTTGGTATGGACGTATGATACCGCGCCTTCGTGCATTTGTCAACGGGGAAAATTGTTTTTTCATCGTTTTCCGCCGTTGGCTATGTGGGGACGAGGTGTAGGCCACTTAGTCCTTCTTTTCCACCGGCGCCATCAGCACGCCGTTTTCCACCAGCTTTTTGCGCAGCTGTTTTACGTTTACATCGGCCGGGAGAATCTTCTTCTTCACCGCCATGGCGGCAGCGGTGCCCGCGCCCTCGCCCAGCACCATGCAGGTGGGCATCACGCGCAGCGAGCTCATCACCACCGAGTCCACCGATACGCAGCGGCCGGTCAGCATCAGGTTGTCGATATCGGCGCTGACGGTTACGCCATAGGGCAGGCCGTAGGGCGGCACCTTCTTAACGATCGTGCCCGCGCCGCCGCCATCATGAATATCGATGATGTAGGAGCCAAGGCCGATGGAATCCTCGGGAATTTCGCCGGCAATGATGGAATCCGCCTTGAGGGTGCTGATGCCGTTGAAGCGACGGGATTCGCGGATGCCGATGAATGGATAAATCTGGGTCAGATAGGCGTTTTCAAAACCGGGCACATGCTTGCGCAGACACTCCACAAGCTTGGGCAGCTGCAAATGACCTTCGATTTCCGCACGGGTCAGATCGATGATGTCGCTGCCGTCCACGCCCAGATGGCGCGTGCAGTTCAAATGCACTTCGCCGGGCACAAGGGAGTTGATATAGATCAGCGTATCGCGATCCACCGGCAGCTCGCCCTGCTCACGCAGCTGGCCAAACAGCTTGCGCAGGCCGACGAACACATGGTTGGGCGAAGCGCGGAAGAAATCGGCATTGTAGCCTTCCTTCATTTCCACGGTAGACCCCCACACCATCTGCTCGGGATCGTCCTCTACGAATTTCCACAGCTTTTCCAGTTCCACGCCGCGCACCGTGCACATCAGCGTGGGCGGCTGCATCTTGCCGCAGTTATCCTGTCCCTTTTCGTAGCGCGCGCCCGCCATGTAGGCCAGGTCGCCGTCGCCCGTGCCATCGATAAAGATCTTGGCGCTTACCTCAATCTCCCAACCCTTGCCGAACACCGTGACAGAATCGATATGGCCGTCATCCACATTCACGCGGGTCAGCTCGGTGTGCAGCAGCATATCCACCTTGGCTTCCAACAGCTTTTCAAACAAGATAATCTTGAGCTGCTCGTGATCATACAGAGTAACGGAATTGTGCAGCGGGCACCAGCGATGGCCGTAGGTCGCATTGCGCGCAGTCAGCGCATCCACCAGCTCCTGGGCGATGCCAGCCGTCACCTGGCGGCCGTCCTTATCCAAATACCCCAGCAGGGGCAGGCCGATCACCAGATTGCCGCCCATGCAGCCGTTCTTTTCCACCAGCAGCACCTTCGCACCGCCGCGCGCCGCAGACAGCGCCGCCGCGATACCGCCCGGGCCACCGCCAATAACACATACATCATATTGCCGCATTTGCTTGTTCATAAGACTGTTCAGCCTCCCAAACGCAGAGTTTACACGTTTCATTATAGCATGCACCCTGCAAAAAAGAAAGTCCTGATTGCCTGCCGCGCAAAAAATATGCTATAATTTTTCGGGCCGCCTTTTTAGCGCCCGATTGACAAACGAAAGGACGCTTGCGCATGCACCGCCGTTATGACGCTATCCTGCTTTTAGGGCTTAAGCTCAACGAGGATGGATCCTCCCGGCATGAGCTGACGCTGCGCATTGAACGCGCCGCGCAGTGCTATCATCAGGGGCTATCGCCAGTCATCATCCCCTGCGGTGGGCAAACGCCGAGCACGCCGGTATCCGAGGCCGCCGTCATGCGCGATGCCTTGCTGGCGCTGGGCGTGCCGGATACGGCCATCCGCTGTGAAGCGCAGTCGCGCATCACGGTAGAAAACTTTTGCAACGCACGCCGCATGCTGGGCGATATCCGCCGCCCACGCGTGCTGATCGTCACAAGCGATTATCACATGCTGCGTTCCAAGCTGATCTGCCGCTTTTCCAGCCATATGCGCTGTGCCGGCTGCGCTGCGCGCATCCCTGCCGATGAAAAGCGCGAGGCTGTGCGCCTGGAACCACTTCATACCATCGATTATATTTTAGGCTACCAGTCCGGGCGCTTTAAACGCCCCAAGCTTTATTCCCGCATCATGCATCGCCTGATGAAACGCTGACGAAAGGAGGCGCGCGAATGCAATCCGAAGCCAACGAGCGCGGCTATCTGAACGAGCATTTTCGCCTGTTCCATACCACCGATCTACAGCCGCTCCAGGTAGACTGGCACTTTCACACCTTTGACAAGCTGGTGTTTTTCCGCAGCGGTCAGGTAGAATACTCCGTTGAAAGTGAAACCTATGCCCTGCGCCCCGGCGATCTGCTGCTGATTTCCCATGGGCAGCTGCACCGCATGCGCTCCAAGGGCGGCGCTGCCTATGAGCGCTTCATCTTATATCTGGACGGCGCGTACCTGCACAATCTGGCTCCGCAGGTAGGCGGACTGAACGCCTGTTTCCGTCAGGCTCGGCAGAGTGGCCACAGCCTGCTGCGCTTGGGTGACAGCGAACGCGCCAGCCTGTACCAGCTGGTTTCCCGGCTGGAAAAGGCGCTGACTGCGCCCTCAGCTTACGCTGATGTACTGTCTCAGGCTATCCTGATCGAGCTGATGGTGCAGCTGTGCTCCACCGATATCGCGGCCAATTCCGTCGCCGTGCCCGCACAGGGCGATGATAAAATCGCCCAGGCGCTTACCTATATTCAGGCAAACCTGGGCGAGAATCTATCCTGTTCCATCCTGGCCGAGCGGCTGTATATGAGCCGGTCTTCCTTTCAGCATCGCTTCCGCGAGGCAACCGGCTATACCCCGCATGCCTATATCCGCCTCAAACGCCTGCTGTACGCCAGCGAGCTGTTGGCAGGCGGCGAAAGCGCCACCAACGCCAGCCGCAAATGCGGCTACGGCGATTACTCCGCCTTTTGCCATGCATTCAAGGAGCAGTTTGGTGTATCGCCTGCCGCTTTCCTGCCGCGCGGCGGGCTAAACGGACCGGACGAGTAATTTATCCAAGCAACGGCAGGATATCCGTCATGGTATCCGCCACATAATCGCAATATGGCAAAAGCGCCTCGGAATAGGGAATAATATCGGGAATCATGGCCACCTGAGCCCCGGCGGCGCGGCCGGATTTTACGCCGTTCACCGCATCCTCCAGCACCAGGCAATGGGCCGTGGGCTGCTTGGCCAGGCGTGCGGCGGTCAGATAGATATCGGGCTGCGGTTTGCTGTGCTCGAACATATCGCCGCCCACCACATCGGTAAAATAATCATACACATGGGCGTGCTTAAGATGAGCGATCACCTGATCCCGCGGGCTGGACGATGCCAAAATGCACGCCAGCCCTTTTTTTCGCGCGGCGGTCAGCGTTTCCACCACGCCGGGCATCACGGGCATGCCGTGTTCATCATAGAAGGCGCGGCGCTCGGCCCAATAGGTATCCCAGAACAGCTGCCACTGAAAGGCCGGGCCCAGCAGGGTCTCATAGCTGCGGCGCAGATCCTTGGGCCCCAAGCCCATGCGCTCCACCAGCTGATCATAGGTAATGGTCAAGCCCTGGCGGCCAATAATATCAATAATAGAAAGCAGGCTGCGGCGCTCGGTATCAAAGAGCACGCCGTCCATATCCACCAGCAGCGCGCGCACAGGGGCAGGCGCAAACTCCGCGTTCAGCTTTTGCAGGCTCATGGGAAAGCTCCTCCGTTCAATGGTTGAAACGTTTCATCGCCATCATAACAGCTTTGTATCCATCTGTCAAGACGCTTGCCAATTTTCGCTTTTTCACGTATAATATACAAAGAAAAAACAGTACCGGAGGATCCCTGCCGATGGATTTTGTCGCCGTTTTAGCCCGTGAGTTTTCGCTGCGCCCTGAGCAGGTTCGCGCGGTGATCGAGCTGCTGGACGCAGGCAACACCGTGCCCTTTATCGCCCGTTACCGCAAGGAGGCCACAGGCTCGCTGGATGATCAGCTGCTGCGCGAGCTGACCGAGCGGTTGGAATACCTGCGCAGTCTGGATAAGCGCAGGATGGAAATAGAAAAGTCGCTTGCCGAGCAGCAGGTGCTGACGGACGAGCTGCGCGCAGCATTGGCCGCCGCGGCCACGCTGGCCGAATTGGAGGATATCTACCGCCCCTTCCGTCCCAAGCGCCGCACGCGCGCGACCATCGCCCGTGAGCGCGGTCTGGACGGCCTTGCGCAGGCACTGCTTCTGCAGCAGCCCTTCAAGGGCACGCTGGAAACGCTGGCCGCGCCCTATATAAATAATGAAAAGGATGTGCCCGATGCGGAAAGCGCCCTGGCCGGCGCGCGGGATATCATCGCCGAAGCCATCAGCGATGACGCGGCGCTGCGCAAGGTGCTGCGCGGGCTGCTGATGCGCGACGGCGTGCTGACCGCCTGCGCCGCCAAGGAGGAGGACAGCGTATACAGCATGTATTACGCCTACTCCGAGCGCGTGCCGCGCGTGGCGGATCACCGCGTGTTGGCCATCAATCGCGGCGAAAAAGAAGGCTTTTTGAAGGTATCCCTCACCGCGCCCGATGAAACGGCCAACCGCGTGATCGCCCAGCGCTATGTGCGCCCCGGTGCGCTGACCGCCCCGCAGGTATCCATGGCGGCGCAGGATGCGTGGGATCGTCTGATTTTTCCTTCTCTTGAGCGCGAGGTGCGCAGCGAGCTGACCGACCGCGCCAACGTGGGCGCGATCCGCGTGTTCTCGCAAAACCTGCAGCAGCTTCTGATGCAGCCGCCCATCAAGGGGCGCGTGACCCTGGGCGTGGACCCGGGCTTCCGCACGGGCTGCAAGCTGGCCGTGGTGGATGAAAACGGCAAGGTTCTGGAAACGGGCGTGGGACACTTTACCCTGCCTGGCCAGACCCGCCAGCAGGAGCAGGCGCGCCAGCTGATCTGCGGCATGGTGGCGCGGCATCATGTGACGGCCATCGCCATCGGCAACGGCACGGCCTCGCGCGAGAGCGAGCAGTTTATCGCCTCGCTTTTGCCCAGCCTGCCGCAGGGCGTCGCCTATACCATCGTCAGCGAGGCGGGCGCGTCGGTGTACTCCGCCAGCAAGCTGGCCGCGCAGGAGTTTCCCGATTTCGACGTATCCCTGCGCAGCGCGGTATCCATTGCCCGCCGCATGCAGGATCCCCTGGCCGAGCTGGTCAAGATTGATCCGCGCTCCATCGGCGTGGGGCAGTATCAGCATGATCTCAAGCAAAACGAGCTGACCGCCGCACTGGACGGCGTGGTGGAGCACTGCGTCAACTCTGTGGGCGTGGAGCTGTCCACCGCCTCGGCCGAGCTGCTCTCCCATGTGGCAGGCATCGGCCCGGCGCTGGCCAAGAACATCGTGGCTTACCGCGATGAAAACGGCCTGCCCAGCCGCGCGGCGCTCAAAAAGGTACCCAAGCTTGGCCCCCGCGCCTATGAGCAGTGCGCGGGCTTCCTGCGCGTGCAGGGCAGCAAGAATCCGCTGGACGCGACCGCAGTACATCCTGAAAGCTATGATGCAGCCAAGGCGCTGCTGCGCGCACTGGATATCACAGCGGATGAATTGAAAAAGGGCGGAATCCCCGGCATTCTGGAGAAGGCCCGCGCCTACGGGCTGGAAAAGCTGGCGGGGGAAACAGGGCTGGGTCTGCCTACCCTGCAGGATATCCTGGCTGAGCTGCAAAAGCCCGGCCGCGATCCGCGCGAGGATCTGCCGCAGCCCATTTTGCGCACGGACGTGCTGGATATCAAGGATCTGAAGCCTGGCATGGAGCTGATGGGCACGGTGCGCAACGTGATCGATTTCGGCGCGTTCGTGGATATCGGCGTGCATCAGGACGGCCTGGTGCACATCTCCCGCATGGCCAACCGCTTTATCAAGCATCCCTCGGAGGCCGCCAAGGTAGGCGATCGGGTGAAGGTGTGGGTGGTTGAGGTAGATGAAAAGAAAAAGCGCATCGCGCTGAGCATGATCCCGCCGGTGCAGAAATAAAACATTTCCAATTATAATTGCATATATCGCATGCAACCAGCAGGGGACGAGCCATCGTTTCCCTGCTTTTTTTGCCGCTTTTTTACGGATTTATCCATCCCGATGCGGAATTTGGTTTAAAAAGCATAATTATGATATATCTGCAATAGTAAAATAAAGAACCTGCATTTTGCAGTGATCATGATATTTTTTATTGTTAAAAATGTATTTTTGATGTACTGATCTTGCAATTTACAAAATTTCGAATATAATTATGCACAATTCAGGACGGCGTCAAAAAGCCGCGCTGAAGGATCAAACCATGAAAGGATGAAACCCATGAAGAAAGCCCTTTCGATGCTGCTTGTAATGGTCATGACGCTTGCGTGCCTGTCCGGCGCTGCCATGGCCGACAGCGACAAGTATCTGGGCGTTATGCTCAGCACCAACGTGATGTCGCTGGATACCAATCTGGCCACGGACGGCGAGTCCTTTGAGGTAATCGCCGACTGCATCGACGGTCTGATGCAGATGGACGCTGCCGGCGCTTCCATCCCCGCGCTGGCTGAATCCTATGATATGTCCGAGGATGGCCTGACCTATACCTTCCACCTGCGCGATGCCAAGTGGTCTAACGGCACCCCTGTCACCGCCAGCGACTTTGTTTTCGCCTGGCGCCGTATCTGCAAGGAAGCCGGCGAGTATGCCTATATGTTTGGCAGCAGCGTTGGCTGCGTGAAGGGCGCGCAGGATATCATCGACGGCAAGGCCGAGCCTGACACCCTGGCCGTATCCGCCCCCGATGATAAGACGCTGGTTGTGGATCTGGAATCCCCTGTTTCCTTCTTCGCGTCGCTGATGTACTTCCCCACCTTCTATCCCATCAACGAGGCCTTCTACTCCAGCCTGGAGGAGGGCACCTACGGCACCAGCCCCGAGACCTTCCTGTCCAACGGCGCGTTCGTGCTGGAATCCTACACCCCCGGCACCGCCAGCCTAACGGTGAAGAAGAACCCCGATTACTGGGATGCCGACCGCGTAAAGCTGGCTGGCATCAAGTATCAGGTGGTCGGCTCCTCCGATAACGCCCTGGTCGCCTTCAAGACTGGCGCGCTGGATGTGGTTACGATCAGCGGCAACCAGGTTGCCAGCGCCAAGAAGGACGCTGAGCTGGCCAGCAAGCTGGCTGTAACCGGCGCGGGCTACATGTGGTACCTCACCTTCAGCCAGACTGAAAAGAACGCCGACGGCGGCATGCTGGCCAACGCCAACCTGCGCCTGGCCATCTCCAACGCTATCGACCGCGAATCCATCGTGGAAAACAACGTCATGGACGGCTCTCTGGCTACCTACACCGCGGTTCCCCCGCAGTTCGCCGCCAGCAGCACCACGGGTGCCGACTTCTCCGAAGATCAGATGAAGTTCGTCGATTACTGCGACTTCAACGTGGAAAAGGCGCTTGAATACCTGGCCAAGGCCAAGGAAGAGCTGGGCAAGGATAGCTTCACCTTCACCCTGATCTACGGCAACAACGAGGGCGACGTCATCGCCAAGGTGGCGCAGGCCATCAAGAGCCAGGTGGAAGCCAACCTGCCCGGCGTAACGCTGAACCTGCAGCCCATGACCAAGGCTGAGCGCCTGGACAAGATGCAGAACGACAACTACGATGTAGCCCTCACCCGCTGGGGCCCGGACTACGCCGACCCGATGACCTACCTGGGCATGTGGATCACCAACGCCTCCAACAACTATGGTTTCTGGAGCAACGCGGAATATGACCAGCTGATCAAGGACTGCACCACCGGCGCGTATGTGGCCGATTATGACGCCCGCTGGGACGCCATGTACAAGGCTGAAACGCTGGTAATGCAGGAAGCCGTCATCGCGCCTCTGTACACCCAGGCCAACGCCAACCTGATCTCCTCCGGCGTTACGGGCATCGATTTCCACCCCGTGGCCCTCAACCGCGTGTACAAATCCGCTGTGATTGAATAATTTTCTCACGCAAGCACATTCAACCCTCAGAGCGGTCTGTCCCGTCCGGCCGCTCTGAGGCCTTTGTCATCCTCAAACGCTTGAAAAGGATCTGCTGCTGATATGCTCAAATACATTGTAAAACGAATTGGCATGGCGCTGGCGACATTGCTGGTGATCATCTTTGTGCTGTTTGTGCTGGTGCGCATTATGCCGGGCAATCCCTTCCCTTCGGAAAGAATGTCCGCCACGCAGATTGCCAACAAACGCGCGGAAATGGGGCTGGACGATCCCATTCTGCTTCAGTTTGTGCGGTATATGAAAAACGTGCTGCGGGGCGATTTCGGCAAGGGCTCCTCGCTCTATAACGGCGCGCCGATCAAAACGGTGCTTTCCAGTTGCGTGTCCAATTCCTTTCGCATCGGCGGGCTGGCAATCCTGATCGGCACGGTCTTAGGGCTCCTGCTGGGTGTCTGCGCGGCGCTGCACCGGGGCAAGTTTCTGGATGGCTTCTGCACCGTGTTTTCCATTGTGGGCGTGTGCGTGCCCTCGTATGTATTTCTGATCTTCCTGCAATACAACTTTTCCTACAAGGTATCATTTTTCCCTTACTTCTTTGATTCCTCGCGGTTTCTGTTCTCGGCCATTCTGCCCGCGCTGTCGCTGAGCCTGTTCACCATGTCCACCATTGCGCGCTTTACCCGCAACGAAATGGTGGAGGTGATCGACAGCGACTATGTGCGTCTGGCCGAATCCAAGGGCATGGAAGGCGGGCTGCTGATCCGCCGCCATGTGCTGCGCAACGCGCTGGTGCCCATTGTGACCGTGCTGGCTCCCCTGATTGTGGATCTGCTGACGGGCGCGCTGGTGGTGGAAAAGATCTACGGCATCAATGGCATCGGCAAGCTCATGGTAGACGCCATCGCCGGCGAGGGTGTGGACTATAACTATGTGCTGGCGCTGGGCATTCTGTATTCCTCGCTGTACATCGGCATGATGCTGGCGGTGGATATTCTCTATGGCATTCTGGATCCGCGCATCCGCGTATCCGCAAAGGGGGAAGCGTAAATGAGCACCATCAATAAAGCAGCCGCATCCATGCAGACCCCGGCGGATTACACTCCCCGCAAGGAGGACTTTGCGCTGCTGGAGCAGCACGACATTGCCACCGATAAGAACTTCGCCTCCCAGGGCTACTGGAAGGGCGTGGCAATTCATTTTTTCCGCAATAAACGCGCGGTCACAGGGCTTGTGATTGTGCTTCTGATTGTATTTTTCGCCGTTTTCGGCCCCATGATGAGCCGTTACGGGTACAAGGATATCGTATCCATTACCACCAAGGTAAACGGCCGCAACCGGCAGATCACCGCCGGCGGCCTGGCCCCGCGCATCCCCTGGCTGCATAAGCTGCTGGGCGGCGAAGCCTATGAGGATCAGTTTGCAGACCGGACCTTTATATTCGGCACCGACGATATGGGCCGCGACCTGTGGACGCGCACCTGGCACGGCGCGCGCGTATCGCTGCTGATCGCCTTCATTACCATCCTGATCGACATGATCGTGGGCATGAGCTACGGCCTGGTATCGGGCTATTTCGGCGGCGTGACGGATAACATCATGCAGCGCTTTGTAGAGGTAGCCAACAGCGTGCCGCGGCTGGTCATCGTATCGGTGCTGGCCATCTTTATGAAAAAGGGCATGGGGCTGGTTATCGTGGCGCTGCTGCTGACCGAGTGGATCGGCATGAGCAAGATCGCCCGCGCTGAAATGCTTAAAATTAAGGAGCAGGAATATGTGCTGGCCAGCCGCACCCTGGGTGCGCGCAGCAGCCACATCATCTTTAAGGAAATCCTGCCCAACACCATCGGCCCCATCATCACCCAGGTCATGTTCTCCATCCCCACGGCCATCTTCACCGAGGCTTTCCTCAGCTTTGTGGGCGTAGGCATCGTGCTGCCACAGTGCTCCGTGGGCACGCTGATTGAGGACGGCTTCAACAACATCACCACCCTGCCGTATCAGATTCTGCCGCCCATCCTGGTGCTGGCGCTGCTGATGCTGGGCTTTAACTTTATCGGCGATGGGCTGCGCGAGGCGCTTGCGCCCAAGCTTGAGGATATGTAAGGAGGCGCGGCATGAGCGAAACCATTCTTCAAATCCGCGATCTGGATATCTCCTTCCGCACCAACGCCGGCTGCGTGCACGCCATCCGCGGGGTCAATTTTGAACTGCGCCGCGGCGAAACGGTGGCCATCGTGGGCGAATCCGGCTCGGGCAAATCCGTCACCATGAAGGCCGCAATGGGCCTGCTGGACAGCAACGCCACGGTCAATCACGGCGAAATCATCTATGCCTATCCCGACGGGCACGGCGGAACGCATCCCGTTGATCTGCTGAAACTGACCCGCAAACAGCTGCGCCAGACCATCAACGGCCAGCACATCGCCATGGTGTTTCAGGACCCCATGACCAGCCTGGACCCGACCATGCAGATCGGCAAACAGGTGATGGAGGGCATGATCCTGCACTGCGGCATGAGCAAACAGCAGGCGCATGACCGGGCGCTGGAGCTGCTGCAACTGGTGGGCATTACCGACGCTGAAAAGCGCATGAAGAACTATCCGCATCAGCTGTCCGGCGGCATGCGGCAGCGCGTGGTCATCGCCATCGCCCTGTCGGCCAATCCAGACGTGCTGATCTGCGACGAGCCGACCACGGCGCTGGACGTGACCATTCAAGCCAAGATCCTGGAATTGATTCAGGACATCCAGAAAAAGATGCAGCTGTCGGTCATCTACATCACCCATGATCTGGGCGTGGTAGCCAAGGTGGCCGATTACGTCAACGTCATGTACGCAGGCAAGATTGTGGAAACCGGCCTGATCGATGAAATCTTCTACGATCCCAAGCACCCCTACACCTGGGGCCTGCTGTCCGCCATGCCCGATCTGGATACCGACGACGACCGGCTGTATTCCATCCCCGGCAGCCCGCCCAACCTTTTGCACGAGCCGGTGGGCGACGCTTTTGCCCCGCGCAACCGCTTTGCCCTCAAGATTGATGAAAAGCTGGAGCCGCCGCTGTTCCGCGTGACCGATACCCACTATGCCGCCACCTGGCTGCTGCATCCCGATGCGCCTAAGGTGGAAATGCCCAAGGAACTGCAAGCGCGCCTGGCGCGCGCCCGGAAGGAGGCGGAAAAGTACCTATGAGCGAACCTTTGCTGAAGGTGGAAAACCTCAAACAGCATTTTCCCGTTTCCAGGCAGTTTACCGTCAAGGCCGTCAACGGCGTATCCTTCGAGGTGTATCCCGGCGAAACCTACGGCCTGGTGGGCGAGTCCGGCTCGGGCAAAACCACCATCGGCCGCAGCATCATCCGCCTGTATGATCCTACGGACGGCAAAATCACCTTTAACGGCCGCGAGATCAGCGGCAAGCTCAGCGCCGATACCCGTAAAATGCTGCGCGCCGAAATGCAGATGATCTTCCAGGACCCCATGGCCAGCCTGAACCCCCGCAAGAAGGTGGAGGATATCATTGGCGAGGGGCTGGATATCCACCATGCCTGTCATAGCAAGGCCGAGCGCAGCGCGCTGATTGCCGAGATGCTCAAAAAGGTCGGCCTATCCCCCGAGCATGCCTCCCGCTATCCGCATCAGTTTTCGGGCGGCCAACGCCAGCGCGTGGGCATCGCTCGAGCGCTGATCATGCAGCCCAAGCTCATCATCGCCGACGAGTGCATCTCCGCCCTGGACGTATCCATCCAAGCACAGGTGGTCAACCTGATGAAGGACATCCAGCAGGAAACGGGCTGCGCGTACCTGTTTATTGCGCACGATTTGAGCATGGTCAAGTATATTTCCGACCGCATCGGCGTGCTGCACCTGGGCTACATGGTGGAGGCCGGCACCAAGGAGGAAATCTTCTCCCATCCCGTGCACCCCTACACCAAGAGCCTGCTGTCGGCCATTCCGCACCCCAACCCCGAGGTGGAAAAGCGCCGCAAGTCCATCACCTATGATTACGCATCCAGCGGTATTGATTACGCCAAGGGCATGCAGCATCTGGTGGGCGGCACGCACACCGTGCTGGCCACGGACACGGAGCTTGCCCAATGGACGCAAGCAGAATAAGGCACAACAATAAACCTCCCCGTCTGCTTATCCAAGTAGGCGGGGAGGCTGTTGCTTGTCAAAAAGCAAGGCTAACTTAGCCGAGAAGTAAAGAAGGGGCGCAGCTCCTTCTTTGGTAATCCGCAGCGGCGGCGTGTACGGCGCGAGGAGCAGCCGTCAGGCTGCTTCCTATGTCATTTTCTGGCCGTGAGCCCTTGGCTCACAAGAAAATGACGCTTCCGATGAAAGACTGCTTTAGCTGACTTTCATCGGCTTTAATTTAATATGTAGGCTTTATCCCTCGATCATGAAGGCGCGATAGGCCTTGACAGCCTCGAACAGATCGGCCTTGTTGATGATCTCCTGCGGGGCATGCATGGACAGCACCGGCACGCCACTGTCGATCACTTCCATGCCGTACAGCGCGCAGATATAGGCGATGGTGCCGCCACCGCCCACGTCCACACGGCCCAGCTCCGCCGTCTGCCAGGTGACGTTGTTATCGTCCATGATCTTGCGCAGGCGGCCGATGAACTCGGCGTTGGCGTCGTTGGATCCGGACTTGCCGCGCGAGCCGGTGAACTTATTGTAGCACACGCCATGACCCATCAGGGCGGCGTTTTTCTTTTCAAAGGCGGAGGCGTACAGCGGATCGAAGCCCGCGCTCACATCGCAGCTGAGCATGCGGCAGGCGCGCAGGGCGCGGCGCAGCGTCAGCTCGCTGTATGCGGGCGTGGTCAGGGCGATCAGCTCGGCCATGGCGTTTTCAAAGTAGTGCGCACGCATGCCGGTGGCGCCCACGCTGCCAATTTCCTCCTTATCGGCCAGCAGGCAGCAGCAGGTATACCTGGGCACTGCGGGCAGGGTCAGGATGGCTTCCAGCGAGGCATAGGCGCACACGCGGTCGTCATGGCCATAGCCCAGCAGCATGCTGCGATCCAGGCCGAAATCGCGCGTTTTGCCCGCAGGCACAGCCTCAATCTCGGCGGAGAGCATGTCGTTTTCTTCGATGTCATAGCGCTCCTTGAGGAGTTTGAGCAGCAGCGCCTTGACCGGCTCTTTCTCTTCGCCCTGCAGCGGACGGCCGCACAGGATGATATCCAGGTCCTCGCCGCCGACCACCTCGGAGGCCTTCTTGCTCATCTGGTCGGCAGACAGGTGGATCAGCAGATCCGAGATGCCCACAACCGGGTCGTTTTCATCCTCGCCCACCACGATATTGACCAGCGTGCCGTCCTTCTTGGCCACCACGCCGTGCAGCGCCATGGCGCGGGCGACCCACTGATACTTTTTGATGCCGCCGTAATAGTGCGTATCGGCATAGGCGATATCGTCAGCCTCGTAGAAGGGGTTCTGCTTGATATCGATGCGCGGAGAATCGATGTGCGCGCCCACGATATTGACGCCCTTTTCCAGCGGCTCCTCGCCCAGGTGGAACAGCATCACGGCCTTGCCCATGCAATTGACATATACCTTGTCGCCGGGTTTAAGGGCGCGCTGCTGCGCGATGGCCTGCTCCAGATCAACATAGCCAGCCTTCTGCGCGGCGGCGACCGTTTCGGTCACGCATTCGCGCTCGGTTTTGCCGTGATCCAGAAAATCGCGGTAACGAACGCTGACAGCTTCCAGCATAGCCAGCGCTTCATCGTCATAATTCTTCCAGGCATTGGGACGTTCCATAAGCTTTTGCCTCCTAATTTTTATCAGGATCCATACATATTATACCATGCGGCGCAGCGAAAAACAAGCAATGTGCTGCCGTATACAGGGCAAGTACAGGCGGTCAGGCCGTCTTTTTGTCGCGCTTGAGCGCACAAAGTGCAAAGCTGACCGCCAGCGCCAGCGCCGCTACGCTGACCCAGCCAAAGCCCAGCTCGTACAACGGCAGCCGTTTGAGCGCCGCACTGACAAAGCTGAGCGAAAGCCCGGCGGCGTCCAGAGCGTAAAGTACGCTGACGCAGGCCGTGCAGGCGGCGGTCAGCGGATACGCATAGGCATTGCGCTGCCAAAACCCATGGCTCAGACCCATCAGAATCAGCACGATGGCAACAGGATAGATGGCGTTGAGGATGGGCACGGAGATGCTCAGGATGGCATTGAGCCCCAGGTTGCAGGTCAGGAAGGATACGCCCGTAATTGCAAACACCCAGACACGATAGGAAACCTTTTTGAACAGAGTGGAGAAAAACTGCGAGATGGAATTGATGAGCCCCACGCACGTGGTCAGGCAGGCCAGGGTAAAGATGACGGCCAGCAGTACCGCGCCCGGCTCGCCAAACAGCTGATGCACGATGCACCGCAGCGTCCATGCGCCGTTCTCCTGGATGGGATAAACGCCGCTGCTGCACATACCCATATAGGTCAGCATCATATACACCAGCGCCAGGATCGCGCCTGCCAGCAGCCCAGCCAGGCGGGTATAGCGCAGGCGATCGCGCTTTTCACGCAGCCCGAAGCCGCCCAGCGTGGTAGAAATGACCAGGCCGAAGTTCAGCGCTGCGATGGTATCCATGGTCTGATAGCCCTCGGCAAAACCCTTCAGGAAGGGTGCAGTCTGATAGGCCGATTGCGGAGCGGCAACCTCCACCTGCCCACGCGCCAGAAAGCTGATAAACAGGAACACCAGCAACGCCAGCAGGCTTGGCGTCAGCACATGGCCGATGCGGCTAACCAGCTTGCCCGGCGTCAGGCATAGCCACAGCGCCACCAGGAAGAACAGCAGCGAATACACCACCATCCACAGCGTGGCGTTTGCATCCTCGGGAAGGTAGGGAGCCACGGCCATCTCAAAGGGCACGGAGGCCGCGCGCGGAATGCCCAGTCCCGGCCCGATGGACAGGTAAATCAGCAGCGTAAATACCAGCGCAAAGCGCGGCCCTACCTGCTGAGCCAGGCGATCCAGCCCGTCAAAGCGCGCCACCACAATCACCCCCAGCACCGGCAGCACCACGGCTGTGAGCAAAAACCCCAGCATGGCCGGCAGCGTCGCGCTGCCCGCATTTTGCCCCAGGAAGGGCGGAAAGATCAGATTTCCCGCCCCAAAGAACAGGGAGAACAGCATAAAGCTTACCAGCACCTTGTTTCTCTTGCCCAGTTTCATCTTGTTTCTTCTCCTTTGTTTTTGCAATAATAAAAGACCCGTCTCAAATTGCTTTGAGACGAGCCTTGCAAACGCAATTCCCGCGGTACCACTCAAATTGCAGAAAATAAATTCTGCCGCTTTCAGGCTCCAACAAGCCCTATGCACTAACGTAGCCTTCACGGAAATCCCTACTCGCGCCGCTTTGGGGATTTCAGCTCGGAAGTGATAGGATTCCCTGACGCTGCCCGCCGGGCTTCCACCCTCCCCGGCTCTCTGTAGGACAAAGCTGTCAAATCCGTCTTCGTCATCGCCTTTGTGTTCACTTGTCGATAGGCAGTATAGCACCTGGCCTCGCGTCTGTCAAGCATGGTTTGCACTCGCAGGATAGACAATTTAATCGCAGGATAGACAATTTAAATACAAAGTGTTATAATTACATGCTACTTTTCACTTACGGAGGAGTACCATGAGCAAAAAGCTGCTGATGATTGTCAATCCAGCCGCTGGAAAAGGCAAAGGTCGCGTGTATGAGCAGCGCGTTTCCGCGCTTTATACACAGGCAGGCTGGGATTGCGATATCCGCAACACGCAGGGCGCGGGCGATGCGGCGCGCTTTGCCCTGCAAGAGGGCGCGCAGGCCGACATGCTTTTGTGCATCGGCGGGGACGGCACGCTGTCCGAAACGCTGGGCGGGCTGACGCAGCTATCCGCGCCGCCGCCGCTGTGCTATGTGCCCATGGGCAGCACCAACGATCTGGCGCTGTCGGCGGGTCTGCCCCGCAATGCAATGGACGCGGCGCAGTGCGGCCTGACGGGCCGTGCGCAGCCCATCGACGCGGGCCGCTTCAACGGCCAGGTGTTTTCGTATGTGGCGTGCTTCGGTGCGTTTTCGCGCACCAGCTACATCACCGGTCGCAAGATGAAAAACCGCCTGGGGCATTTTGCCTATATTCTCACCGGCGCGCGGGAGCTGAACCGCATCCGCCCCTATCCGGTGCAGATCGAAGGCGACGACACCTCCATCACCGGCAGCTTTCTCTTTGGCGCGGTGTGTAACACCCGCTCGCTGGGCGGCGCGCTGCGCCTGCCCGTGGATGAAAGCGCCTTGCACGACGGCCGGCACGAGCTGCTGCTAGTACGCGAACCCAAGCATATCTATCAAGCCGTATCCCTACTTTTGTGCCTGGCACGGGGCAAGTATGATCATCCCCTGATTGTGTGCCAAAGCGTATCCCGCGCGGTGTTCCACATGCCCGAGGATATGCCCTGGTCGCTGGATGGCGAACGCGCGGACGCAGGCCGGACGGTGGTGTTTGAAAACATGCCATCGGCCTATCGCCTGATGCTGCCTAAGAATTGATTTATTATCCGGAGGTTTCCCCATGCTTCAGCCTCAATCCAAGCGCCCCGGCGAGCGTGCCCGCGCATTTCTGACGCGCGCCGACGTGCGGGATGCGCTGCGGTGTCTGCTGCTGGCGCTGATTCTCAGCTTTGTTACCGAGGCCATTTGCCGCCACAATCCCATCGCCGCCGCAGGCTATGTTTTTACGCGTCCGCTGGCCTTTTTGTACAACACGCTGCTGATTGCCTGCACGCTGTCGCTGGCTCTGCTGGTAAAGCGGCGCAGGTTCGCCTATACCCTGATCAGCGCGATTTGGGTGGTGTTGTCCATTGTGGATTGCTGCATCCGCCTGGTGCGCATTACCCCGCTGAACTTCTATGATTTCGTCATCTTCGTAAGCAATTTCTCCATCACGCAGTCCTATGTCACCTGGTGGCAGATTGCGCTGATCGTCCTCGCCGTGGCCGCGCTGATTACGGGCATGGTGCTTCTGTTCCGCCGCACGCCCAGGGTGCAGCCTGCCCGCCGACCGGCGCTGCTGCTGCTGGCCGCGCTGTGCGGCCTGACGGCGGTGATCACGCCCATCTACGCCCTGAACAACCGTGATTATACCGATCCCGTGGCGGGCTACAACCGCTCGGGCTTTGCCTACAGCTTTTGCCGCAGCGTAGTGGATCGTGGCATCCGCCGACCCGAAACCTACGATGAAAACGTGATCGACGGCATCCTGGCCGATGTGGGCGGAGATGCACAGCCCGCCGCCGCCACAGAGAAGCTGCCCAACTTCGTATTTTTGCAGCTGGAGTCCTTTCTGGATCCCGCCAACATCACCAGCGTCACCTGCTCGGAAAACCCCGTGCCCGTCTTTACCCGCCTGAAGGAAGAATGCTCCACCGGCCTTCTGCATGTGCCCATGATTGGCGGCGGCACGGCCAATGTGGAATTTGAAGTGATCACGGGCATGAACCTGGGCGATTTCGGCACGGGCGAGTATCCATACAGCACCATCCTGAAATCCGAAACCTGCGAAACGATTGCCTACGATCTGCGCAATATGGGCTATACCGCCCACGCCATCCACAACCATATCGCCACCTTCTATGAGCGCAATCAGGTGTACGCCATGCTGGGCTTTGATACCTTTACCAGCTTGGAATACATGACCAACTACACCACCAACAGCCTGGGCTGGTGCCGCGACAAGGTGCTGACGGGCTGCATTCTGGACGCGCTGCGCAGCGGAGAGGAGCGCGATCTGGTATTTGCCGTTTCGGTGCAAGGGCACGGCAAGTACAGCAGCAATCCGCCGCAAACGCCCTACCCGATCACCAGCACGGGGCTGGAGGATAACCCAAGCCTGAAAAACGAGTTTGAATACTACATCAATCAGCTGCACGAAACCGATGAATTTCTGGGCGAGCTGCTGGACGCGCTGCGCGAGTATCCCGAGCCTGTGGTGCTGGTGATCTACGGCGATCATCTGCCTGCCCTGGCCTTTGACGCGGACGATCTGCGCGCAGGCACCATGCTGGCCACCGAATATGTGATCTGGACGAACGACGACAGCCTGCCCAAGGTCGATCAGGATCTGCATTCCTATCAGCTGACCGCCTGCACGCTGGAGCGCTACGGCATCAGCGGCGGCGTGCTGCCCAGCTATCATCAGCGCTGCCGCAGCGAGGCGGATTATCTCTCCGGCCTGTCCGTGCTGGAATATGATATGCTCTACGGCGACAAGCTGCTCTACGAGGGGCAGGCGCCCTATCCACGCGTCAATATGCGCATGGGCGTGAAGGATATTGCTGTGGAGCGTGCCAACTTTGACGGCAAGCGCCTGGTGGTCAAGGGGGAAAACTTCACGCGCTATAGCGTGATTTACGCCGACGGCCATGCCCTTTCCACCACCTATGTGGACAGCGAAACGCTGGTGGCCACGCCCACGCTGCTGACCTCCATCCATGTGGGCGATCAAATCGAGGTATCTCAGCTATCCGTGGATGCGACGGTGCTAAGCACCTCCAACGCCGTCATTTGCGAGGAGGAGCAATAGCAATCGCCGCACGAGCCCAGGCGGGCTGCATCGCTAAAAGCGCTTATGAAAACCCCCTTCCGGAGCCAGGCGGCTCTGAAAGGGGGTTTTTCAGCCCTCGTACAATCGCTTACAGGGTCTTATTGAACCAGTCGATGGTATCCTGCACCATGGTCTTGAGCACGGTATCGTCGCCGGAGAACACGCAGAAGGTATGATCCGCGCCGTCCAGCAGCAGCACCCTGGAATCCGGATTGGTGGAAGCATCGACAATCTTTTGCGCGGTCTCGGGCAGCACCGTGGTGTCCTCCTTGCCGTTGATGGCCAGGATGGGCGCCTTGATGTTGGCAACCTCAGCCGCATAGTCGATGGCCATGGCGCACTCATAGTAGGCGGGAGACTGCTTCAGCGGCGCGCGCCAATCGTAGATTACCTCGTAGTAGCCATCCTTCTTGGCGATTTCATACTGCTTCTGCTCGCCGCCCTTCTGGTCGTAAGCGCCAGCCCAGGTCAGCACGGTGGTGAACACATCGTTGCGGGCAGCGGTCAGCAGCGCAAGGCGGCCGCCCTGGCTCCAGCCCATGATGCCCACATGATCCATATCGATAACGCCCAGCGTGGCCAGGTATTCATAGCACTTCATCGCGTCCTCGACGCCCTTGTCATAGGTGAAGTCGATGTAGTCGCTGGTGCTGTCGCCATTGCCGATGTAATCAAAGCGGATGGTGGCGATGCCAGCCTTGGCCATTTCGGGGGCGGCGTAGTCATAGGCATTGCCAGCCTCGTGGCGGGTGGAGCCGTTGCCATGCAGCATGATGACGGCGGGGAACCTTTCGCCCTCGGCGCCCACGGGCAGGGTCAGGGTCGCGGGGATCTGATGGCCGCCGGCATCGATGGTGATATCCTGCTCGGTATAGGCCTTTTCGGCGGCTTCAGCCGCGGCGAAGGAGCAGCACGCGATGATCATAGCCAGCGCCAGGAGCAGAGACAGAAACTTGCGCATAGGAATACGCCTCCTGTCAGTTATTGCGCTTTCGCGCAGAAGGTATTATAGCACGTTTTCAAAACACAAACAATACCTTTATCGAAAAGATTTTCGTTCGTATTTATGTGCGGATTTACTTATGAATTTGCCTTCTGCGCAGTCTGATATCGTTAAAAATCCGTATTTTCTGTTGTTGCTCCTGGTCAAGCCTTTTAGATGCCAAAACGCCCCGGACGGCCGAAGCCATTCGGGGCGCTGTTGTGCCTGATGGTTGATGAAATTACTTGCCAGCCTTGGCCAGGGCGTCGTTGACGGCGGCGATGAAGGCTTCGCTCGTCTTGGTCGCGCCGGTCACAGCGTCCACGTTGGTGGAGTTGTTGGCAATGATGGTATCCGCCAGCTTGAAGGCAGGATCAGAGATGCCGGGAGTCTCGTTGTGGCTCAGCACGTCGATCTTGGCAATCTTGTCGCCGTCCATGGTGACCTTCACCTTGATGGGGCCGCCGATCTCGCTGGTGGCTTCGCCGATGAACTCGTTTGCAGCCACGGGCTCTTCCTTCACTTCGGGCACGGGAGCAGCCTCGGCATAGCCGAAGTGCACGTTCAGGATTTCAACAGCCTTGGCGGCGGTCTCGCCGGTCACGGCGGCGCAGCGAGCCTTGCGGCCGTCATCCGCCATGGTGAAGCCGGTGGCTTCCATGTACTTGTTTACGGATTCGCGGCAATCCACGGAGTGCGCCACCGTGGTGATGGGAGCCTTGAACTCGGGCTGGTATTCGGGGAAAGCCTTTTCCTTATACCAGGCGTACAGTTCATTGCGGAGCTTACCGGCGTCGCCGCCCTCGCAGAACAGGCCAAAGATCGCGCAGCAGCCGCCCAGGGAGCCGCACAGGGACTGCTGGCCATAGCCGCCAGCGCCATTGGCGAACATGCGGGCGTTAAGCTGGTTGTAAGGATAGCCAAATTTGGCAGCCAGCGTCTCGATAATAGCGGCGAAGGCGCCAGCGCAGCAGCCTCCGTGGGTGTAGAAGGCCTTGTAGCCGGCTTCCAGCACTTCCTGGGGATCCAGCTTTTCCCACTTCCAGGGCCAGGCAGGCGCGCCGATGGATTCATCAGCAGCGGCGGTGTTCAGGCCAACAGGCAGCATAGAAACGGCGGCAACGCCCAGCAGGCCCTTGCCGGTAGTGCGCAGAAAGTCGCGGCGACTCTTGTTCATGTCCATAGAATGTCACCCTCCATTTTGTTTTGTGATTGCTTGCTGTATTCTGCCTTATACCAATGGCAGCTAGTTTATGATAACACATATGGAGGAGCTTGTCAACCGAATCAGTAAAATCAGGGAATTTTCACTCCCGTCAGTTCCATTCTAATCCGGACGACATTATCGTTTTCCAGCTCATAGGTCAGGGTGGTAAGGCCGCCGTCCTCGCGCTTATACACATATTCCAAATGCGCGCTGGTGTCGCTATCCTTATAATAGCGGGCATAACCGGTGGCGTCGTCATAGTAAATGCTGCGATTGCCGCGGGCATTGGCCACCTGTCCCATATCGCGGAACTGCTCGGTCACTTCATTTACCTTCATGCCCACGCGCGTGTTGCGCGGGCCGACCATGGAGGCATAATTGGTGATGACAGAAATCAGTGTTTCGCCAACAGCGCTGAAGCGCATCTCGCCCCAATCATAGGTAACGCGCAGCGCCTTGCCATTTGTGGCATTCGCATCGTCCACGGTCTCGGCCTTGCCCTCGCCGTAGAGCTTCTTGATCGCGTCATAGGTCGTCGTGCCTACCTTAAAGGCCTTGAACTGATCGTTGGTATCGCGGAAGAAGTTTTTGAAGGGCAGGTCGATGCGGAAATCCGCCACCAGCTCGTTGGATACCTTGCTGTACTGGTTTACCGCCACAGCGCGCACCTTGACGCGGCCGGGCGGCAGCAGGAAGCCCTCGTCAGTATAGATGGGCGATTCACTGTTGGGCGCGGTGCCGTCGATGGTGTAGTAAATCGTCACTTCCTGGCCCGGCGTATCGTTGGTCGTATCCATATACAGCTTCATGCGCACGCGGCGGCTATACGTACCGCTGAGGATGCGCGATTTAGGCGCGCTGGGCGAGGGGAAGAAGATCGTATACTTAAGGGAAACCTCGTCGCTGACCAAAGCAGAGGATACGCAGACCGCGCGGATAATGTGCGTGCCCTCCGTCAGCTTGATCGGGCTTTCAAACAGAATGCCGTCTTCCGGCAGCTGCCCCACCTCATCATCCATCAGATAATAGATATCGTAGCCCTGCGAGGATACCAACTCGGTGGTGCGCTCCAGCATCAAGCGACCCGTTTCCAGCGTAGCCGTGGGGGGCAACGGCACCAGCTGCTCGCGCTGCGCCTTGAAGCTCAATTCGCCCGTCTTTTCATAGGCCGCAGCCATCAGATCCGTGGCTTCAAACAGTCGCCCCTGATCGGTCATGATGGCGATAGCGTTGCGGTAGGCCAGCGGCTGGGTCGGATCGACCTCAGTATACAGCTGATAATACACCTCTTCCGCGCTGCCTAACTGGCCGGAAGCCTCATAAGCATCGGCCAATTCCATCAGACGATTATATAGGTTATCAATTTTAGGATTCAGCGTATACGCCTGCTCAAAGGTTTCAATAGCGCGCGCAATATAGCCCTGATCCAGCTGTTCGCCGCCGATCACCCACAATGCGCTGGCCGCGGCCTCATCGCCGATCATGGAGATCACCTTCGCCTCGCGATCCGGATTACCCGACACTGCGTGCATCAGGTATAGCTGACCCGTGCTGGTTTTGATTCCCAGCACGAATACTGTGGCGATCAGCACTACCAACACACTGCCCAGGATGGTAAACAGCAGCGCATAGTTAATCCCGCGCGGACGCACGCTGGGCGCGGACATGCCAGGGCGCTTTTTGCGCTCACGCTCACCGTGCTTGCCCTGCTGCACACCGCGGCGGTTATCCGGGCGGCCCGCATCCTCGGAATAGCGCTCCTCCCGCGCGGCAGGGCGCTCAGGCATCGCGCCATAGACACGGGGCGGTTCATGGCTGCGTCCCTGGCGGATGGAGGCCACGCCGCTTTTGCCGGTATAGACATGCAGCGGCGCGCCGCAGCGCGGACATACGCGCGCGCCGTTATCAGATTGCGTGCCACAGCGTTCACAAATCATTGCAGATAGTCTCCGTTAATGGGCGCGTCCGGGATTTCGGGCGCGGTGGGAGAATCAGCATCTTCCTCCGCATCGCTGCCCTTTTTGCCAAAGTCCATTTGCAGCCGCGACATGGCCTCATATTCAGGGTCATCCTCGTCAAAGGTACGCTCAGGCGCGTCGCCGCCCAGCTCCTCGATGGCGGAGCGCAGCTCAATATAAGTCAGGTAGCTGATATCCTCCTGCAAGGCCAAATCGATCAGCGTTTCCAGCGCACGCTCGTCCCCCAGTCGGCCCAGATATCCCGCCAGCACAGCTACATTGGCATCCGGCAGACGGATCAGGCGCAAAAGCTCACCAAGCACCCGTCCGGTGGTATCCGGATAATGCGACAGCACGGCGCACAGCGCCTCGCGCCCTGCATCATTGGCCTCGTCCAGTGCGGCCAGCATGGCGGGCACAGCATCCTCGCCCATCTGCGTCAGGCTTTCGGCGGCCGCATCGCACAGCTCGTCCTCCGCTTCGCGTTTGAGCTGCCACTGGATATACAGTTCCATCGGCAGCTGGCTTTGCAATTCGTTCAGCAGCGATACCGCGGTCATGCGGGCTTCCTGTGGAGCACGCTCCTTTTGCAGCAGCATAAACAGGCGGCTTGCGGCAGGATCGCCCAGCTCAGTGATGCGGTTCAGCAGCATATCGGGCGTGGGCACGCGCTGCTTGATATAATCCTCCATCCAGTCTACCAGCACCTTGGCGTCATCCCAGCTTTGAAAATACTCGCCGGGCTTCTGATTGGCCAGAAAATCGGCCGGCGTATCCAGAAAGCGCGCGTACACATCGGGCATCGCGGCTTCCATGGCGTCATAGTTTTTATACTCCTTGGCATGCTCGCGGAAATACTTCATCGCGTACATGGAAAAAGCCTTGTCAAAATCAATACACTTCATGAATGGAACTGCTCCTTCTGATCAATTGCTGATAGGCGCGGCGCACGCGCTTGGGATGGTAAGCCTGGCACAGCACCTTGTCCGCAGCCATGGGATCGCCCGCTTCCAGCATCAGATACGCCGAAAAGGCCGTAAGCCATACGCCGTCGCGGCACTGAGCGTAATGACGGCGCGCGCTTTCGGGCAACCGCCGCCAAAGCTGCGGAATCTGCCGCGCAACCACATCCAGCGCAGCGGAACCATGATTACGGTGAAGCAGCTCGCGCACCAGATCGTGCAAATCGGCGTCATAGGGCGGGCGCCTGCGCGGCGGCACCAGGCACAGCCTGCCATCCAGACGCGCATAGCAGGGCAGCGGCTCGCCCATCTCTTTTAATTCATCCAGAATCAGCGCATACAGCACCGGCGGCAAACTGCCCTCTAACAGCGCCAGGCGCAGACCCACCGCATCGTGCGTCTGCATCATTAGATGCACGGCCATTTCGGTCATGCCCGGCATCGGCAGCCGCAGCATTGCAACCAGCTGGCGATGCAAGTGCTGGGGATCCTCCTCGTCACCGCCAGCCATCTCGGCCATGTTTTCCATAAAGCGAATGGACTGCTTCATCATCTGCCGGGGATCCTGCGGGCCGTCATGCCAGGGCATTTCCAGCAAGGCGCGGGCCATATGGTCATCCTCATCCAGCATTTCGGCACGGCGCAGAGCGCTTTTCTCGCGCTCCTGATCCTTGCCCTGTGCGTAAAGGGCCAACGCCAGCAGCAACAGGTATTCTACGCTGCAGGGCCACTCGCGCAAACGCTGCTCCATCATTTCCTCAGCCAGGTCAGGAAAATCCAACGTCATAGCCATGCGGCAGAAGGCAGGCGCCTGATCGTGCGTTTTGCACAGCGGCATGGCCTGCTTGAGCGCCGCGCGGCTGGCCTGCGGCATATTAGCCACGCGCAGTGCCTGTGCCAGCTGCAAGCGGCTATTCAAATCCTGCGGCTGCATATTGCAGGCAATGTAGGCGTGTTGCAGCGCACGGCGGGGCTTATGCGCATGCAAATACAATTCGCACAGCAATTGCGCACACTCGGGCGTTTTACCGCGTTTCCAGGATAGTTTGGCCATTTCAAAAGCCCTTTGGGGCTCGTTTTGATGATCGGCAGCCTGGGCGCAGAGCACCTGCGCGCGATGCATGCGCGGCGGCTCCTTTTCCGCCTTGGGCAGCCGCCACAGGATATCCCGGGCATGGTCAGCCTGTTCGCCGCAGGGCGCGGCGCGCAGATAGGTATCCAGGATTTCGGCCATCGCGCGCTCATCCCCAGCCAGGGAGCGGCTGCGCGCCAGCCCATACACGCTATCTACATCAGCAGGATCGCGCGCCAGATTTTCCATATATAGCCGGTCAGCCGCCAGGAAGGAATGCATATCGGCATACGTCGCGGCCAGCTCCCGCCGGGTGGCATTATCATCATGCTTTCGCAGCGCCGCGCGAAACAGGCGCACAGCCTCGGGATAATCGCCGGCTCGGCTGGCGTGCTTGGCCTTATCGCGCCAATAGGCAGCGGGCATATCAAGCGGTACAATATTGGGCATTGCGGTTCTCCTTATACGATTACTGCAGGCTGCTGTTGAGCAGTTTTTTCAGCTCCTCCTCAGTAAAGGTATGCTTCTTATGGCAGAAATGACACGTCAGCTCAGCCTGATGATCCTCATTGATCAGCTGCAGCAGCTGCTTTTTACCAAGGCTAATGAGCATGCGCTCACAACGCTCACGGCTGCAATCGCAGCGATAGCTCAACGGCTCCCGGCTGAGCTTGACCATATCCATGTCCTTAAACCAGCGATCGGCCAGATCGTCCAGAGAATCCTCAAACAGATCGCGGCTGATGCCAGAAAAGAGCATCGCGCGCATATCAAGCATATCCAGCGTTTTATCGCTGCAGCCAGGCATGGCCTGCACCAGAATGCCGCCGGCGGAGATCACCGTGCCCTGATGCACGATAGAACCCAGCGACACGATGGAGGGCGTTTGCTCGCTGTTCATATAATAAGCGGCAAAGTCCTCGCCCAGGCCACCGGAAATCAGGTTGATCTTGCCCACATAGGGCTCGCCCACCCCATAATCGCGCACCACGGTCAGCGCGCCGTCCTTGCCCACAAAGCCAGGCACGTCGGGCTGGCCGTCCGCCCGGAGCGGCAGCTCGGCATGGGGATTGGTGACGGAAATCTTGACGTTGCCGCCATGGGCCACGCAGGTCATGCGCCCGCCCACACCGCCGCCATCCACGATGACGGTCACGTTCGCGTCCTTTTCCTTCATCATCACGCCCAGCATGGCCGTGCCGGTCATCAGGCGGCTCATGGCAGCGATGGCGGTATCCGAGGCGTTGTGCAGATCGCCCGCCTTTTGGGACAGGGCAGTGGTGCGCATCAGCAGCACGCGCGCCTCTCCCCCACATATGGTCATGCGCAGCAGCGCATCCTGTTCGGTATAAGGTTGATTCATCATTTTGCATTCTCCTTTGGACGGATGGCGCGGATATGCCATCTTTCGTCCCCCGGCCGGGGCGCGCGCAGGGTCAGCTTTCCATAGGCGCGGATATCGGCAAAGCCTGCCTCGACCAGATATTTTGTTAATTCCTCCAGCGTATGAGCGCGCTGAGTTTGGGTTTCCTCCAGGCGCTGATAGCGCCCATCCGTATCGCCCACAAAAATGGATAAGCGCATATCCACCGTGCGGGTGCGCGGATGATATGCGTTTTGCCAGATATAGCTGATATCCTCTTCCTGGCAGCCCAGCGTATGATCGCCCAGCGTCCCGGATAGCTTTTCAGGGGTGGATACGTCGAAAATCAGCGCGCCGCCAGGCTTGAGCTGCGCATAGGCAGCCCGGAAAAAGTGCCGCGCGCGATCGGGTGTGGTCAGGTAGTTGACCCCATCGCAGGTACACAGGATGGCATCCTGCCGCCGGTGCAGCTGCAGATGGCACATATCCTGACAGACAAAGGGGATCTCCAGCCCCGCATCCCGGGCCTTCTGCGCAGCTTGGGAAAGCATATCGCGGCTCAGATCCACGCCGGTCATGCGATAGCCCAGGCGGCGCAGCGGCAGGGTAAGCGAACCTGTGCCGCAGGCGCACTCGCACACATTGCCGCCATGCACATGCGCGCCAGCCAGAAGCCGGGCATAATGCCGCGCCCAGGCTTCATAATCCACATCGCGCATCAGGCGGTCATACACCGCCGCAAAGGCTGTATACATTACGCGTCCTTTCCGTTGTGCTTTTTCATGGCGGACACCAGGCCGCCAATGCGGCCGGTCTCCTGCGCGCTGAGCCCGCCCCAGCCCACCTGAAGCAGCTTATCAGTCAGCCCCAGACGCTCGGCGGCTCGGTATTTCAGGCGCATTTCATCGTTTACAAAGCGCACGCGCATATCACCTCCGGGTACAGTATGCGCGCAAAGGCCTCCGCTTATTGCTGCGCGGCGGGATGATCGTCCTCAGGCTCATCCTCGTCGGTATAGTCGTCGTCCTCTTCCTTGGCCAGGCCGCGGTTGATCTCCACGCCCTCGATGCGGCTGTTGATATACTTATCAAACACAGCGTTGGTGAAGGAAGCATCCACAAAGCGCGTCATGCTGTTGCCCAGGATCAGGTAATAGCCCGCCAGGCCCATCATGGCATAGAGGAAGCCGTTGGGCACCAGCAGCGCCACCACAAAGGCAATTCCCGTGGGAATCAGCGTGGCCAGGCGAACGCCAATCGTCATGGGCAGGCGCGCAATGGCCAGCATCAGGCCGTTTTTGATCACCTGACCAAACTTCATCTTATAGCTGACCATCAGCGGATACATAAACACCAGACCCAGCCACCACACAAAGCCCAGCACAAGCGTAAGCATCTGCGGCACCAGGAAGAGCATGCTTTGCTGTTGCATCTGTCCATAGAACAGATAACAAATCAGCAGCACATACGGCAGCACGGACGTAATAGCCGATACGCCCAGCGCCTGCTTCCAGTTATCCTTCACCGCGTCGCGGAAATCCGCCCAGGGGAAGGCGTGCTCATCGCGCGCCCAATTGCGGGTCACATAGGCAAGACCTGCCTGGATGGGGCCGGTGATCAGGATGCAGGGAATCAGTGCCAGCGCGAACATCTGCAAAATGCCGCGAGCCTCCACCTGCGTGGCTTCGCCCGTGGGGTTGCCATCCTCATCCACCGGCGCGTCATACACCAGCATCATCACATAGCTATTGGTGGTCTCATCCTTTACGCGCACCAGATCGCTGGCCGTAAGGACGGCGTTAAGCAGCATGGCAACCACCACCATCGTGGGGATCCAGGCGATGCAGGTCATCAGGTTGATACGGCACAGTCCGGACAGGCGGATGCGCAGCATTTCCCAGAAAAGCTGCCACCGGTTCTTGGGCAGATCCTCCTTGCGGTAATCGCCCTTTCCGCTCTTGCCATAGTAAAAGCTGTTCATTAAACGTCCGAACATGCGTTCATCCTCCCAAGGATCATAATTTGAGTATTATTATAACATAAAACGCCGCAAAAGAAAACAGGCAACACACGTGCGATTTGATCTTTTCAAAGACGTGAAAATATGTTAAAATAGCGTGAAATGTCACAAAGCAGGGAGGTGCAACCTTGTCTGACGTCAACCCCTATCGCCGCCTGTATGAACAGCACCGCGACGAAGCGCCGCGCATTTATGGCATTAACGCGGTAAATAACCACTGTTTTCCGCATTTTCATTCCAGCATTGAGCTGGTTTGCATGCATTCCGGGTGCCTGAGCGCACTGTTGGACGGCGAAAGCTATGACGTTCACGCCGGGCAGGTTTTAATCGTATCGGGCTATATGGTGCACTCTTTCCGCACACAAAAAGAAAGCGCAGAGACCATTCTTGTCATCCCGCTGTTTTTGATTCCTTCCCTCAAAAAAACGCTGCGCGACAACGTTTTTTCCTCACCCGTCTGCGATACGGCCGGCAATGAAAGCCTGCGCGCCCTGCTGGAACTGATTTGCACCAGCTGGACAACGCTAAGCATTGAAACCCAGATCGGCCTGGGGCACGCGCTGCTGGGCATGCTGATCAGCCAGGTAGGCCTGTCCCCCCGCTGCGCGGATTCCCGCAGCATGGGCGTCATCAAGGATGTGCTGATCTATCTGCAAGATCATTATCAGTCCTCCATCTCCATGGAGGATCTTGCCAAGCGTTTTGGCTACAGCAAAAGCCGGTTTTCCCATTTATTCAATGAAACGCTGGGCTGCCCGCCGGGCACCTTTGTCAACGCCCTGCGCTGCCAGCACGCGGCGCGCGCCATGCTGGAAAGCGATCAGACGCTGCTGGAAATTTCCCTGGGCGCGGGGTTTGAGTGTCCGCGCACGTTCTATCGCGCTTTCAAGCAGTATTACGGCATGACACCCTCGCAATACGCCCGGGCGCACAGCGATAACCTGTCCCAAACCACATCAAAGGCCGTAAATACGCCGTAACTCTGGCGTATAGGCATTGTTTTCATCGTATATTACCAGCGGCGGCTCAATGATCAGCCCTGGCCGCGCGTCCAGCATACCCTCCATCAGGCACAGATGCGCCGCCTTCTCCACGCGCGAATGCACCATTCGAATACGCTTAGGCGCCATGCGGTATTTCCGCATGGCGTCGCTTAATTCTATCATCCGCGCGGCAGGGAACACGCAGCACAGCCGTCCGCCGTTTTGCAAAAGCCAGGCAGCCGCGCAGGCCACATCCTCAATGGCGCAGCTTTCCTCATGCCGCGCCAGGCGCTTGGAAGCATCCGGATTAAGCAGCGTACCGCCCGCCTTGCCATAGGGTGGATTGCATGTTACCAGATCATAGCGCGCATGCGGCAGCAGCGTGCGGATGCTGCGCAGATCACCCGGCAGCACGCGAATTTTTTCGTTCAGCCCATTCATCGCCATGGAGCGCGCGGCCATATCCGCCATATCGGGCTGAATTTCCACCGCATCGGCGGATATTGTGTTTTCCCGCGCGTAAAGCAGCAGCGGAATAATGCCCGTGCCTGTGCCCAGGTCGCACACGCGGTCGTGCCTGCGGGGCGCGGCAAAATCTGCAAGCAGCACCGCGTCCGTACCAAAGCGAAAGGCGTCCGCGCGCTGAATCACGCGCAGACCGCCCCGCTGAAGATCGTCGATTCTTTCATTTAGATACATCATGGAATGTTCAGATAGCGGGTAGGCAGGTAGCCCGTCTGCCCGTCATAGTCAATGCGGCACCAGGCGCTCCCCCGCGCCGTCAACAGCACATACTCGCCGCGCAGCACAATGGCCACGGGCGTGGCGTTTTCATCGCAGGCCGCGCGCAAATAGATGCTGGATCCCTGCGGCGTCACCTGGGCGGCAATGGGCGTAGCCAGTTCGGTCATAGGCTCCTCATAGAAGGGCGTGCTGCCCGTGCTGTCGCTCAGGAAGGTCAAAAACTCAGTCTTCACATAGCCGGTCGTGCCCTCGTGCGTCACCTGCGTCCACACCGTGCCGCGCTCCACCACCTGCACGATATCGTTCTGCGGGATGCGCTTGAGCACCGCGCCGCCGATGGATGCGCGCAGGTTGAGCGGGCCGGATACGGTCGTCACCCGCGCCTGGGATACCGTGGGGATTACGGGGGCAGGGGCAGGCGTAGGCGTGACGGCGCTCTCTTCCCCCTCAAAGAAGGTGAGGAAGCTGCTCATCACATAGCCCGTCGCACCCTGATACGTCACCTGCGACCAGGTATAGCCGCGGGACAGGACGGTCACGGTTTCATACTGCGGAATGGTGCGCATCACGCGCGCATTGGAAGATGCGCGCTCACGCATGTTCAGCGACCCCTTCACTGTGGTCACGCGGCCATACAGCACCTTGCCGCTGGTATTCTCGGTAGGCGCAGGCGTAGGCGTGCCGTCCACATCCACAAAGGAAAGGAAGCTGCTCATCACATAGCCCGTCTTGCCGTTATAGCTTACGCGCGTCCACAAGCCCTGACGCTCCAGCACCAACACCAACTCATACTGCGGGATGCGATCCAGGATTTCGCCCGAGGTCGTCGCGCGGGCGCGCAGATTGAGCGAGCCGCTCTGCGTGGTCACGCGGGCATAGGTATAGGTAATGGCAGGGGTAGGCGTAGGCGTGGGCAGGATGGGCGTAGGCTCCGTATCATACAGATAAGTCAGGAAGGCGCTCATCACATAGCCCGTATACACGCCGTAGCGCACCTGCGTCCAGGTGCCGGTGATACCCAGCACCTCCACAGTGGCATACTGCGGAATCTGTGCCAGCACATTGTTACCCGTCACGGGCGCGCTGCGCAGGTTCAGCGAACCGCTCACCGTGGTCACACGCGCCGCGGTGGGCGTTTGCGCAGGCTGCAGGGTAGGCGTAGCAACGGGAATAGGCGTTACCACGGGAATGGGCGTGGGCGTGCTGCCGTCGTTAAAGCGCAGATATTTGTTCATGACATAGCCGGTGAAGCCGCCATAGGTGGTCTTGGACCAGCTGTAGCCGCGCTGCAGGATCGGAATGGTCGCGTTGCGCGGGATGGTAGTCAGCACCGTGCTGGCGGTGGAATCGCTCTTGCGCAGGTTCAGCGAGCCCTTTTCGGTGGTCACAACAGCGGTCAGCTGGCTGCCGTCGTCCGGATCGCTCGTGCCGTTCAATTGCAGATACTGCGACGCGCAGTAGCCCGTTACGCCATGATAGCGCACGCGGCACCATTCCGCGCCTACGCTCTCCACAATGATCTTTTCGCCGCGCGGGATCTCAGCCATCACCGTGCTGCTCATATTGGGCTGGGTACGCAGATTCAGCGAAGAAGACGTGCTGTTAACCACCGCGTACTGTTCGCCCGCCTTGGGGGTATCGATTTCCTCATCCACCGTAATGCCGTTGCGCTGCAAGGCGGAGGACAGCACATAGCCGATGAAGCCGCCGTAATACACCTGCGCCCATGCGCCGTCGTCGTGCTTGATCTTGACCAGCGCTCCCTCGGGCACGGTCAGCACCGTATAGCCGGACAGGCTGGCACTCATGCGCAGCGGCGTACCGTCGGCGGCGATCACCGTAGCGCCCGTCGCATCGCCATCGCCTGCATTGCCCGTATAGCGATCGGACTGCGCGATATAGCCCATATTCACATAGCCGCTCTGGCAGCCATACTGCGTATAGCCCCAATCGCCGCTGATGGAGATCATGGGCAGCACCGTGCCGGCGGGAATCTGCGCCAGTACAGAGGAGGACAGGCTAGCCTGCGCGCGCAGGTTGAGCGAGCTTGTATTCTTTACCGTGCCGTAGCTGACCAGGGTGGTAGGCGATACAATCACACCGTCCACCGCGCTGCCGGGCTGCAAGCCTTCCTTTTGCACATAGCCGTGCAGGATGCCGCAGGTAACGAGATACCAATCGCCATAGACCGCGTGCACCGTCACCGCCGTGCCCTGGGTCAGTCCCGTGATGATATCGGCCGTGCTGTCGGGCGCAACGCGCAGCGCCACCTCGCCCGATGCGGAAGCCGTCTGGATCACACCCGTGCTGGCACTGGTGCTGGGCGGCAGAGCAGGGGTATCGGCCGTCAGAATGGAGGTGCTTGCGCCGCTGCCCATTTCGCTCAGAATTGTGCGCACAAAGGTATAGGGCACCATGCGGCAGCCGCTGAAATAGAAGCTCAGGATCTGATCATAGCGATAGCCCAGTTCGCCCATGCGCATCGCGCCGCGCTGGCTCATGCCCGTGCCGTGGCCGAAGCGCCGCGCCTGCACGGTATAGCCGCTGGCCGTGGCCGTTATCGTCCACAGCTCGTTGCTGGCGGCGTTGATGCCCATGTTCAGGGGCGTTTCCAATTCGCTGAAGATATCAAAGGTCAGCGTACCGGCGCTTCGCGTGCCGTTTGCCGTGACGGTCACGTCAAAATCCAGCTTGGTATACAAGCGGCTGGGCGCGGCATAGCGCGGCGTATGCGGCGTAATGGCATCGATGGATTCAATGCTCACACTCTGCGTGCCAAACACGGCCTGGGCCTTAGCGTTCAAAAGACTGCCCAGCGTGCTGTTGCTTTGCGTGCCGCTTTTATTCACCTGGAAGGAACGCACAACGGAAGCGGGATTCTGATAATCGTAGGGATCGTCCTTGACGGTAATATAATCATACTGGGTGGAGCCCCAGATGTTGCGCACCGATTCAATCTGTCCGCCGTTGGACGCGGTATAATAGGTAGCGGTATAGGCATTGCCGTTCATGGACACAAGACCACGGGTTTCCTGCACCGCCTGCACACAGCGGGCGTTGCCCGAGGGCGTGCCGTTATACACCTGATCGTTGGTAGTATCCACCACGTCGTAGCTGCGTGCAGTGGAGGCGTTCATGGCACGGACGGTATAAGTACGCGCCGAAACGCACTGCGCCTTGAGCGATTCCAGCGGGGAGGAATTGCCCATCTCATAGGGCAGCACGCCGCACAGATAATCCTCAATAAACACATGCGCGATGGTATACAACTTGTAAACACCACCGCTGCGGACGGATTTGAACTGCAGATCGCCCGGATACAGATTGCCGCTGACGCGCGCCTGGCTGATCTTCACGCCGTTGTCCGCAGCGCTGGTCGTATGGCGGCGAAGGCGAAAATCCGTGCCCATGGCGGTGGTCACGCCGTTTTGGGTCAGGGTCAATTGACCCGTTGTGCTGTTAAAGCCCACCATCACCGTGCTGCCGTTGGCCAGGGCGGTCGCGCCGCTGCCATCCAGCGAGTAGCTGCCGCAAATGGTAATATCCAACCGCGAGGGCGAACCCAGCGAGGACAGATACACGCGCACCGTGCCATCCATGGTAGTATCCTCCGCCAGAGCGGCTTCGCTTAAAAAGCCGCCGGGCAGCAGCAGGCAGATTGCCAGGACAATCGCCAGTCCGGATTGAAGGATCTTGTTCATGCGCATGCCATGCCTCCATCGCGTAGTCGTAATACTTTCGTAATTATTTGCAGTATATCACAGGATGAGCGGCTTGTCTATTTGTTTTTCCTGCCAGCGCGCTGCCCGCGGCCCAGCCGCGCAATGGGCTGCTCAAAAGCATAGGTAACCAGCACGGAAATGGCCAGCGCCCCGGCAAAGCACAGCGCAACGTATAAATACTGCCAGGTGTGGTCGCCCACCGTCCAGGGCGTTTCATATTCGGACACTGGAATATTCCAGCGCTTGAGCTGCACGGCGAACACCTGATGCCACATATAGAACTGAAACGAGATTTCGCTCAGTACCCGCGTAACGCGATTGCCCATCAATAGCCGCAACGGCTGAGCGCCGTAAAGCAGCCCCAGCAGGCTCAGGCCGACCGCCGCCGAAAACAAAAAGCGCCGGTTCATCTGCCCCAGGCGGATATGATCGTACCCGCTTTCCCCCGCCTGCGCGGAAATCAGGCGCGCAATCAGGCAGCAGGCAACGATCAGCACCCCTGTAAACAGCGCGCGCGTCCAGCCATCTTGCTTTGTGCGGCGCTTAATGGCGCAGTAGATTCCCGCCAACGCCATGCCATTGGCATATACATCCAGCTGCGCCGGAAGCTGATTGAAATACAGCGTGGTATCGGGCAGTGTGGCCGCCCACGCGCGATAGCCAAAGGCAACGGCCAGCATGCTCGCATAGCACAGCGCGGGCTTTTTGCGGAATAGCCGCGCCACCAGCGGGAAAACCAAGTAAAACTGCATTTCCACACCCAGCGTCCACAACGAGCCATTGAGGGGCGATCCGATATAGCTGAACCGAAACAGCGTGTGTGTAAACGTGGCGTGCGCCATCAAATCGCGCCCCATGTACCAGGCGTTGAAGGTGCCGTCCGGGTTGTTATAGCTGCCGCCCGGCAGGGCCACAAAGATCAACATGATCAGCACGCACAGGTAATAGGACGGTACAATGCGCAGCAAGCGCTTTTTATAGAACTGCCAAATACTCGGAGCCTTGCCTCCGTTCTCAGCGGCCTCGGCATGGGGCAAATACAGCAGAAACCCCGACAGCAGCAGCATCGCATCCACCCAGATATAGCCCGAGCGCAGCCAGGGATCCAGCGATGTATAGTAGCCGAATATGGATATGTTGGGTGTCAACCAGCTTTGCTGCCAGATATGATAGCACCCCACGAAAAGCACAAACAGCGCGCGGGCGCCATCCAGTGCGGGAAGGCGTCCATCGCGCTCAGTTTGCGTATATAGCTGATAATTTTGCGTTAATCGGTTCATTCTTCTGTCACTCGAGTCAGCTTATACTGTGTCTTATTGCTGTTATTGATCACCGACAGGCTCTTATCCGTGCAGGAATAAATCTGCCAGTTCTGGTTCAGGTCGTTCGCCCGCGTGCCCACGCTCATGGCGTACATGCTCACGTTGAAATAGCCATCCTTGCCATCAATGGTGCAGGTGCCGTCATCGCGGAATTCCATCTTAATGCCCTTGGCGCTGACCCAGCTGCCCAGGATGCGATAACAGATGCGGTTGAGCTTTTTCTCTGTTACATCCTTGTAATCAGGGATGTTGCGATAGTACCGCAGCGCCTCATAGGGTTTCTTCTGCGCGTACAGTTCGTTTGCGTAATTGTAGTTAGCCTCATTGTAAATATCATCGATATCGGCATACTTTTCCGATACATTCTCGCGCTGCATACCTTCCAGGGCATTGACGGCGGCAGCGTAATCCTGTGCATCCATCGCCGTGCGCGCGGCGGTATACACCGCCTCATAATAGGCGTCATAGCAGGCGGCGGCACGGTCGGCGGCATCCTGATAATCAGGAATGGAAGCAAACAGCGCGGCGGCGGCAGAAAGATCCCCTTCCTGCTGCTTGGCCTCGGCGCTCAGATACACGCTCTGGCGGCGCAGCGCCTCCGCGTCCTCATAGCCGGGGATATTTTGCAGGTAATTCGCAGCGGTCTGATAATCCACATTTTTGATAGCCTCGCCGGCCAGCTGATACACACAATCGTCATAGCGAGCACGGGCGTCCTGATAATCGCCTGCCAGCTCAAACTGCGTTGTCGCGGCGGCGATATCCTGCCCCTCCTGCAATTGCAGACCCAGCAGATAGTGCGCGCGCTGCAGCATTTCGGCGCTGCCCTCATAATCGCCCAGATCAGTCAGGTAATCGATTGCCAGGGTATAATCGCCCTGCTCCAGCACCTCAGCCGCCAGGCTATAGCGCGCGTTCTTCGCTTCCTCCGGGCTGTTTGCAAAGTCGCCCAGCGCGTCGAAGGCCGCAATCGCCCCCGCGTAATCGCCAGCCGTCAGCAGCTCCTCCGCCTGTGCATAGCGCACCTGGCGCAGGCGCTCGTCCGCATCCTGATATCCGGGAATGTTCTCCAGCAGCGCAGCAGCGCCGTCCAGATTGCCCGCCTCCTGCAGCTGCACAGCAGGGATGTAGGTATACTCCTGCCACATGGCCGTCGCTTCGTCGTCGGATACGGCGGCGATCAGCAGCTCACGCGCGGCGGCATAATCGCCCGCCTCGGCCTTTTCACGCGCCAACTGGCGGCAGCAGTCGTTGACCAGCTCCTGCGCGTTGCGGAAACCCGCTATCTTTTCCAGCATCTCCTTGGCCTGGGCGTAATCGCCCTGCTCGTACAGATCCACCGCCGGCTCGTACAGGCAGGCCGTGGCCTGGGTGTAAGCGTCCAGATAGTCGCCGGCTTTGAGATAGTACTCCGCTGCCATTTCGTATTCTTCATTGGAAAAATACTGATTGGCCGCGCCATAGTAGCTGACCTTGAGGTAATCGGCCGTGTTTTCAAAATCGGTATCCAACTGTTCCAGCAGCGCAATCGCGCCCAGATAATCGCCACTCTGCATATCGGCCTGTGCAGGCTGATACAGACACATGGCGGCCTTATCGGCAGCATCCTGATAGGAACCCAGCGACAGGAATTTTTCGCGGGCAGCCGTGTAGTCCATGTTGTCCATGCGTTCCTGCGCCCACTGGTATATCGCTGCACGGCTTTGATCTGCCGCATCCTGATAATCGGCAATCTCGCCAAACAGCGCAATTGCGCTTTCATATTGACGGGCAGCCAGCAGCCGCTGCGCACGCTGATACCGCGCCGCACGGGACATATCGCGGCTGTCCCGATAATCGCCCAGGCTGTCGAAAGCATCCTGCGCGGTTTTCAGGGCCGTAATGGTGCCCGTATTCATGGTATCCCGCGCCTGGCGATAGGTGCATTCCTTGGCCAGATCCTCGCTGCTGTAATATAGGCGCATATCCAATAGATCAATATCCAGCCCAATAAAATCCAGCTTGATGGGCAGCGAATAGCGTCCTTGCCGGGCAGCCAGGCTTTCAAAGCCCGCGCGCGCGGCGGTGTACACGCCGTTATCCAGCTGACGGCTGGCGGTGTAATAATGATAGAAAGGAATGCCATGGAAATAGACGCCAAAGGTAAGCACCAGCGCCGTCACAGAGCCTGTAACAATCATGGTGATCTTGCGGCGGTGGTTGCGCTTTTTCAACGCTTCCGCCTCGCGCTGCTCGGCAACGCGCTGAGCCTCGGCCCGCTCGCGGCGCGCCTTTTCCTCCATCGCGTTTTCATGCTCGAAGATCACCGTTTCCACCGCGGCTTCGTTAAAGCTGGTAAACACATCGCGCTTGAGCCTGCCGCAGCGGCGGCAGGTATCCTCGCGCGCACTATTGGGGCGGCCGCACACGCACATCCACACCGCGCCCTGATCGCTGGGATAGCCCAGCGCGTCAGCGCCTGCCAGATAGCGCAGCACATCCAGTCTGCGGCCGGCAGGCAGGGCATTGGAGGTATACTCGCTTACGTTGCCCGCCGTATGCCGCCAAACAGTGCCATCCTCAAACCACACCTTTTCGATGGAAAAATCAAGACCCTCCGCCTGCTCGCCGCCATCAATGGCCGCCGTCACCTCAAAGGCGCTGCGCCCCAGCCCCTGCTGAGCCTGGATGCGCTCTACCTGGCGGGACATCAGTGCGCCCTGCGCGTCATAGCACGCAAAGACTACCTGTAAGCTCGTTACAGTCTGCTCCGTCAAATTGAACAGCTGCAAATGGCAGACAGGATACTGCCGGGTAGGCAGCGCATAATGCCACAGCTCCACCGGGCACGTCAGGTCGATTTTCATCGTTTACTCCCCCCGCTGATTGATCAGGGATTCGGTATGGTATCGGCTGTTTTTATTATCTCCAGGCGCAGGTCATATCGGCCAGGCGGCCATCCACAACGGTCAGGCGCAGCAGCACCGTGCCATTTTCCGCCTGCACGGCATAGGCAATGCTGGCCGTGCCATCGTTGTTCTTGTCGCAGCGGCCATAGGGGGCCGTTACGCCGTCACCATAGAGCGCGCCCTCGTTCGCGTCATGGCGGAAACGGCCAATCACGCTGGCCAGCGTATCGTCAATGCGCAGCCCACGGGGGCCTTCCAGCATATCCTCGTAGATTTCCAGCAGGCTCAGCCGCTGCAGATTGCGCGTGCTGTCATAGTTAAAGATAGCCTGGATGCCCTCCCACTGCAGGATGCGCAGATAGTTCGCGCCGTCCTGCTGCCAGGTATCGCTCTGCGCCGCGCCCAGATGAGCCTGCAGTTGCTCGGGCGTGCCAGATACAAAATCGAAACCGCCAAAATACAGATCCTCCAGCGCCAGCTCGTCGGGATCGTCCGAGCGATACACGCTGTAATCGGCCTTTGCCTGCAGCTGAGAAAGCTGCTCCAATTCGGCCTGAGCTTCGCCAAGGGTCATGGGCTGATCCTGCATCAATACCTGAATGGCGGTGATCACATCGTCCTGCAGGGTATACACGGCATAGCTTACATACACCTGATCGCCCTGTGCGGCATAGATGGCATGCTCTACTACCTGCGCGCGGGAACCATCGCGCAGCAGGCGGCCCGTATTGACCGTGCCGGGCAGCTGACCGGAGATGTAAAGCACCGCCTCATCATGCGTGCCGGACAGGGAAGGATTATCCAGCGGATAAGCAGCCAGCAGCTGCTCCAGCGAATCACCGGGCTTGAGGCCGCGCATATCCGACAGCGTGTTTTCGGAGGGCGTAATTTCAATCCCATCGATCACCGCCGTGTCTGTCAGCGCGCTCTGATCGCTGTCCAGCGCAAAAGCATCATAATCCAGCTTGTACATGCCGTCTTCTTCATATACCGTCAGCGCTTCGGCGGGCATGCTGCGGGCAGACTCCACCAGCTCGTCCCGCAGATTAATCAGTTCATCCTGGCGCAGCATCGCGGCTTCCTCGCCCAGCGCGCAGCAGGCAAACAGGCACAAGATCATGGCGATCAGCAGCGCAACGTTTTTTTTCATTTTGTTTTCCTATCCTTTCAGTATTCGGTCACGCCCTGCGGCGTTACCATGGCGTAAATCAGGCGGGAAGGCGGCGTCGGCGCATCCCCTATTTCCACCGCGCGCAGAATCATCTGCTGCGCCCCGGCAAAGGTATCCTCATTGGCGGCGTACACCGTGCAGATGGGCGCGCCCGCGGACAGGTTGTCCCCCACGCGGCAGCGCATGATAAAGCCCACGCGCGGATCGATCTGATCGGTTTTCTGCCTGCGGCCCGCGCCCAGCTCCTGCGCGGCATAGCCCAGCAGGGTGGTATCCATCCGGGCGATCACGCCCGCACGCGGCGCGGCGACATCGCGCACAATGGGCGCGTCGGCCAGCGCTTCAGGATGATCGCATACGCTTTCATCCCCGCCCTGGGCGCGGATCAGCTGCCGCAGCTTTTCAAGGCCGCTGCCATCCGCCAGCGCGCGGCGCAGCATCGCTTCGCCCTCCTCGGGATTGGCAGCCACGCCGCCCACCGTCAACAGCTGCGCACCCAACGCCAGCGACACCGTCAGCAGCGGGCCCGCGCTTTCGCCGCGCAGGATCTCCACCGCGTCCTTGACCTCCAGCATATTGCCCACATGCGAGCCCAGCGGCTCGTCCATGCCCGTAAGCAGGGCCGATACATTGCGGCCCGCGCGCGTACCGATATCCACCATAGTCTTCGCCAGCGCCAGGCTACCGGCGTAATCGGGCATGATCGCGCCCGAGCCGACCTTGACGTCCAGCACAATGCCCTGCGCGCCGGAGGCCAGCTTTTTACTCATGATACTGGAAGCAATCAGGGGCAGGCTATCCACGGTGGCCGTGGTGTCGCGCAGCGCGTACAGCGTTTTATCGGCGGGAGCCAGCTCGGCGCTTTGGCCCACCACCGCGCAGCCAATCTCGCGCACCTGGCGCAGGAAATCCGCCTCCGGCAGGCTGGTGCGCATGCCGATGGATTCCATCTTATCCACCGTGCCGCCGGTATGCCCCAGGCCGCGGCCGCTCATCTTGGCAATTTTCGCCCCGCAGGCAGCGCACAGCGGCACCAGCACCAGGGTGGTGGTATCGCCCACGCCGCCGGTGGAGTGCTTATCCACCGGGATGCCGCCCACATCGGGATGCAGCATATCGCCCGAGCGCGCCATGGCCAGGGTCAGATCGGCCGTTTCGCGCGCATCCATGCCGTTTAAGCGAATGGCCATCAGCAGGGCGGAAAGCTGATAATCGGGAACAGTTTTATCCGCCGCGCCGCGAACAAAGGCTTCGATCTGTTCGCCCGTCAGCGCGCGGCCAAATTTTTTATCCGCAATAATTGCCGGAAAATTCATAATGTTCTCCTTTTATAGATGATTCCACTATGCAGTATAGCATAACATGGGCGCAAATACAAGAAAAGCCGCAGGATATCTTACAATTCCCTATAAAAAGACACGCGCCACCCGGCAAAATTCTCCAGGCGGCGTGCAAAGGCGCATTTAGTTTTCATCAATCGCGGTTACTTTGTAATCCTGCGCTTCCACGGCGGCGCGCAGCGCGTCGTTATCCACCTGGGCGCTAAGCGTAACCGCCGCTGTGCCCTTCTCGTGGCTGGCCGCTGCCTCGCTCACGCCCGGCACAGCCTCCAGCGCCTGCTTGACGCGCATCTCGCAGTGCGGGCACATCATGCCCTCGATGTGCAGCGTTTTGCGCATCGCGCCGGGGGCTGACACGGTAAAGTCGGTATCCTTCTGGCGGATCTTATGGTCGCGGGATGCGTCGCGCAGCTTAAACAGGTTCAGCCGCAGCGCGTTTGTCACCACGCAGAAGCTGGACAGGCTCATGGCCGCCGCGCCAAACATGGGATTGAGCGTCAGCCCCAGCGGGATAAACACGCCCGCCGCCAGCGGAATGCCGATAGTATTGTAGAAGAAGGCCCAGAACAGGTTTTCATGGATATTGCGCAGCGTGGCGCGGCTGAGACGAATGGCCGCAGGCACATCGCTCAGGCGGCTCTTCATCAATACCACATCTGCCGCGTCGATGGCCACGTCTGTGCCCGCGCCGATGGCGACGCCCACGTCCGCGCGCGTCAGGGCGGGCGCGTCGTTGATGCCGTCGCCCACCATGGCCACCTTGCCATGCTGCTTGAGCTTGCGGATCACGGCCTCCTTGCCGTCAGGCAGCACGCCAGCGATTACCTGATCCACACCCGCCTGCGCGCCGATGGCCCGCGCGGTGCGCTCGTTATCGCCGGTCAGCATGACCACATGCACACCCATACCCTGCAATTCGCGCACAGCCTGGGGGCTATCCTCCTTGATCACATCGGCCACGGCAATCACGCCCAGCGCCTGATCATCCCGGCTGAAATACAGAGGCGTTTTGCCGTTCTCAGCCAGCTTTTCCGCCTGCGCGCGCAGGGAATCAGGCACATGCGCCGCGCCGCTGATAAAGTCGATATTGCCGCCGCGCAGGGTATGTTTCTGCCATACGGCGCTCAGGCCGTTGCCGGGCTGGATGGCAAAGTCCGCCACCTCTTCAGGCTGCATACCCTGCTCCTCGGCGCGGCTGAGAATGGCGCGTGCCAGCGGGTGCTCGCTCTTACGCTCCAGCAAATAGGCCAGGCGCATCAGTTCATCCGCGCTTACACCCTCGGCAGGCAGGATATCCGTCACCCTGGGCTCGCCTGCGGTGATCGTGCCCGTCTTGTCCAGCGCCACAATCTGGATGCGCCCGGCTTCCTCCAGGGATGCGGCGGTCTTAAACAGAATGCCATTCTTCGCGCCCAGGCCGTTGCCTACCATGATGGCTACAGGCGTTGCCAGACCCAGCGCGCAGGGGCAGCTGATCACCAGCACCGAAATGCCGCGCGCCAGCGCATAGCCAACGCCCATGCCCAGCAGCAGCCACACAAGGGTGGTCACTGCTGCAATGGCGATCACCGTGGGCACAAATACGCCCGACACCTTATCGGCAATCTTGGCAATGGGCGCCTTAGTGGCCGCCGCGTCGCTGACCATGCGGATGATCTGCGACAGGGTGGTATCCTCACCCACACGGGTAGCGCGGCACTTGAGGAAGCCCGACTGGTTGAGCGTAGCGGCCGACACGCTGTCGCCCGCCGCCTTATCCACCGGGATGCTCTCGCCCGTCAGGGCCGATTCGTTCACCGCGCTGCCGCCTTCGATAACCACGCCGTCCACAGGGATGTTCTCGCCGGGACGCACCACAAAGATATCCCCCACGCGCACCTGGGCAATGGGCACGGTCTGCTCGCTGTCGCCGCGCAGCACATTGGCAGTCTTGGGCGACAGGCGCATCAACCCCTTGAGCGCATCGGTGGTTTTGCCCTTGGAGCGGGCTTCCAGCATCTTGCCCACGGTAATCAGAGTCAGGATCATGGCGGCAGACTCGAAATAAAAGTCCATCATATAGGTCATGACCGCGTCCATATCGCCGCGCACCTGGGCGCCCGTCATGGCAAAAAGCGCATAGGTGCTGTAGCCAAAGGCCGCCGTCGCGCCCAGCGCCACCAGCGTATCCATATTGGGCGCGCGGTGCCACAGGCTCTTAAAACCGCTGACAAAGAAGCGCTGGTTAATGACCATCACCACAGCAGTCAGCAGCAGCTGAGTCAGGCCCATAGCCACATGGTTGTCATTGTAGAAGGCGGGCAGCGGCCAGCCCCACATCATATGACCCATGGAGAAATACATCAGCACGATCAAAAAGCCCAGCGACCAGATGAGCCGCCGCTTGAGGGCAGGCGTATCGTGATCCTCTAACTGCTTTTCAGCCTCCGACGGGCTGACGGCGTCCTCCGCGCCCTTTTCGCTTGCGCCGTAGCCCGCGGCCTGCACGGCAGCGATGATTGCCTGCGGAGTAGCCGTGCCCTCCACGCCCATGGAGTTAGTCAGCAGGCTCACCGAGCACGCAGTGACCCCCGGAACCTTGGATACGGCCTTTTCTACCCGAGCGCTGCAGGCCGCGCAGCTCATGCCCGTTACGGTATACTGTTTCATGGTTGTCCTCCAAAATAAGGGTTTATTTCATCAGCTTCTGCAGCGTCGAAAGCAATTCGTCAATCACCTCGTCGTTGCCCGCCTGGATATCGCTGCGCACGCAGGTGCGGATATGGCTGGCCAGCAGCTCGCGGTTGAAGGCGTTGATGGCGGCGTTGACCGCTGCGGACTGCACCAGAATATCCGGACAGTACGCGCCGTTTTCCACCATGCCGCGGATGCCGCGGATCTGCCCCTCGATGCGGCTGAGCCGGTTCATCAGCCGCCTGTATTCCCCGGGCGAACGCTCCTTGTGCCGCGCGCAATGCGGGCAGGGCGTATTCATAGCCATTCAGATCATCTCCGTTCAATATACCCCCATGGGGTATTTTTATTATAGGCGCGTTCATAGCGTTTGTCAATCCCAGGCAGGCTATACCCATAAATTTTCATGCAGAAAGGCCGCCCTTTTCGAGCGGCCTTTAAACAAATCATATCCGATTTACAGGTTATGCACGCGCAGCGCGCGGATGGCGTTGAGCACGGCCAGCACCATCACGCCCACATCCGCGAAGATCGCCGCGCCCATCTTGGCGTAGCCCAGCGCGGTCAGCAGCAGGCAGGTAAACTTGACCACCAGGGCGAAGGTGATGTTCTGATACACAATGCCGATGCACTTGCGCGAGATGCGGATGGCCTTGGCAATCTTGAGCGGATCGTCGTCCATCAGCACCACATCCGCCGCCTCAATGGCCGCGTCCGAACCCATGGCGCCCATGGCGATGCCGATGTCCGCGCGGGACAGCACGGGCGCGTCGTTCACGCCGTCGCCCACAAAGGCCAGCACTTCTTTTTTGCCTTTCCTAGCCAGCAGCTTTTCTACCTCGTCCACCTTATCGCCGGGCAGCAGCTCGCTGTGCACCTCGTCCACGCCCAGATCGCCGGCCACCTGCTCGGCCACGCGGCGCGCATCGCCGGTGAGCATAACGGTCTTGGTTACGCCGGATTTCTTCAGCTTTTCAATGGCTTCCTTGGCGGTGGGCTTCTCAATATCCGAAATCACGATATGGCCCACGTACGACCCATCCACCGCCACATGCACGATGGTGCCCACGCTGCGGCACTCCGGCGCTTCCAGACCCATGCGGCGCATCAGCTTGCCGTTGCCAGCAGCCACAGGCACGCCGTCCACCACTGCCTTCACGCCCTCGCCGCCGATTTCCTCAATATCGCTCACGCGGCTGCGATCCACCTCCTTCCCATAGGCCTTTTGCAGGCTTTTGCTGATGGGATGGGAGGACGCGCACTCAGCCAGCGCGGCGTATTCCAGAATCTTCTCCTTGGCAATCTGCGGATGATGCACGCCGCTTACTTCGAATACGCCCTGGGTGAGCGTACCGGTCTTATCAAACACAACCGTCTTGGTGCGGGACAGCTCCTCCAGATAATTGGAGCCCTTGACCAGCACTCCCTCCTTGCTGGCGCCGCCGATGCCGGCGAAGAAGCTGAGCGGGATGCTGATGACCAGCGCGCAGGGGCAGCTGACAATCAGGAAGGTCAGCGCGCGGTAAATCCACTCGCTCCACTGCGCACCCATGCCCAGGATCAGGCGAACCACCGGCGGCAGCACGGCCAGCGCCAGCGCGCTGTAGCACACAGCGGGCGTATAGACGCGGGCAAAACGGGAAATAAACTGCTCGGAGCGGGACTTGCGGGAGGTGGAGTTTTCCACCAGCTCCAGGATCTTGGCCACGGTGGATTCGCCAAACTCGCGGGTGGTGCGAACGCGCAGCACGCCCGTCATGTTGATGCAGCCGCTGATCACCTCGTCCCCCGCATGCACATCGCGCGGCAGGCTTTCGCCCGTCAACGCGCTGGTATTCAGGCTGGACTGGCCCGAGATCACTTCGCCATCTATGGGCACCTTTTCACCAGGCTGCACCACGATCACGCTGCCCACGGCCACCTCGTCGGGATCCACCTTTTTCAGCTGTCCATCGCACTCCACATTGGCATAGTCAGGGCGGATATCCATCAGGGCGCTGATGCTGCGGCGGCTCTTGCCCACGGCATAGCCTTGGAACAATTCGCCGATCTGGTAAAACAGCATGACCAGCACGGCCTCGTTGAAATCGCCGCTCTTATCGATAATCGCCAGGGCAATCGCGCCCACCGTGGCCACGGCCATCAGGAAGTTCTCATCGAACATGCGGCGCTTGGCAATGCCCTTGCCCGCCTTGCGCAGGATATCGTAGCCGATCGTCAGATAAGCTGCCAGATACAGGATGATGCGCACGGCGCCGGTAATGGGCAGCAGGTTCAGCGCCAGCAGCAGCACGGCCGTGGCGGCAATGCGGCAGAGCATAATTTTCTGTTTCTTGTTCATAGCTTATCCTCTTTTCCCGCGCAGGGCGGTGATCCTATCTGAATGCAATCTTACAGGTAGATTTCGCAGTCGTCCTCTACATCCTTGCAGTTTTTAACGACCTTCTTCATCACGGCGGCTTCGTCCTGACCCCCGGCAAACTCCACGGTCATCTTCTGCGTCATGAAATTCACAACGGCGCTCTTTACGCCTTCGGTCTTGTTGGCGGCTTCCTCCATCAGGTTGGCGCAGTTGGCGCAGTCCACTTCGATCTTATAAGTCTTTTTCATGATGCGTACCCCTTTCAAGCTGCAATCTTTTTTGATTTAACAATTAAGCACTTGTTTAATCGTTACGAACGCAGTATAATCAATTCAGGCCCGGCTGTCAACCGCTTTGCGCGCGGCATTGCCAAACGGGCGATAAGAATTTCCAAACGGACTAAAACAGCGGGGGAGGATTCCCATGACAGAGCAGATGAAGCTGCCCCACGATCACCACGGCGACGCATCCCTGGAGGCGCACCTGATTGAAACCCTGCATGCGGCAGGCGATTTTTCGATGGCCGCCAATGTGTTCAAGCAGTTGTCCGATTCCAGCCGGCTGCGCATTTTCTGGCTGCTGTGCCACTGCGAACAGTGCGTGGTCAACATCTCCTCCATGGTGGAGATGAGCAGCCCGGCGGTATCTCACCATCTGCGCCAGCTTCGCCTGAGCGGGCTGATTGAAAGTCGCCGCGTGGGCAAGGAAGTCTATTATCGCGCAGCCAACAGCGATGAAAGCCGTCTGCTGCACCAGGTAATTGAGGAAATCATTGCGGTTTCCTGTCCGAAATAATGAAGGAGGATGGATCATGCGCTGCGATTGCTGTCCCGCCTGCTGTGCTGCGCACGCGCAGGGGCAATGCCCGCAGGATGCGCCGGTATACAACGCGCCGATCGCGCTTTATTCTGGCATCACGCTCACATTTCTTCATTATATTGATATGGATCTGGCTACGCTTCCCGCCCTGCCTGCGGACGCGCTGGCGCTGCACTTTTGCCTGACAGGCCGCGCGGGCTTTGCCCTGCCGGAGGGCGGCACGCGCTACCTGGGCGACGGCGAAGCGCTGCTGTGCCTGGGCGGCGAGCGCACGCTGACGCTGCCCAACGCCTGCTACGATGGGCTGCTGCTGTGCCTGAGCGGCGATGCGCTGCCCGAGCCGCTTGCGCGCACGCCAGTAACGCTTGATGCGCTGAAGCAAAAGTTCTTTGCCGACGCGCCGCTGTGCCTTTTGCCTGAGTCCGAAGCGTTGCGCACGCTGCTGTGCTCCTTCTTTGATCTGCCAGCTGCGCTGCTGCCCGCCGCCTATCAATTAAAAGCACAGGAAGCGCTGCTGCGCCTGTATCAGCAGCCCGCCCCGCAGCGCGCCGCACTGCCGCAGTATCCCGCCGCGCAAACTGAGGTGATCCGCCGGGTACATGATCAACTGACGCAAAATTTGCAGCGGCGCGTAACCATTGAGGAGCTGTCGCATCAGTTTCTGATGAACCCTTCCACCCTGAAGGCCGTTTTCAAGGATGTATACGGCGATTCTATCGCCGCGCATATCCGTGAGCACCGCATGGAGCGCGCCGCCGAGCTGCTGCGCGGCACGGAGCTTGGCATGGGGCAGATTGCCCAGCAGATCGGCTATGAAAGCGCCAGCAAGTTCTCGGCGGAGTTTCGCAAGCACTTTGGGCTGCTGCCCAGCGAATACCGAAAGATGCATAAATAAAATAGAAAAGGGGCGGTTCAGTGAAAACCGTCCCTTTTGTCTTTGCTTTTATTTAAGTAAGCATATATTCCAGCGCCTGCGCCGGGGTATCCACAATGCGCTCCGCGCCCGCCTCGCTCAGCTCCTGGCGGCTGCGGAAGCCCCAGGCGACGGCGATGAAGTTCATGCCCGCGCCGCGGCAGGTGGCCAGGTCGGTGGGCGTATCGCCCAGATACCAGAAATCCGCAGGCGCAATGCCCAGCTCCTTGGCAATATTCAGCGCGGCGGCCGGATCGGGTTTGAGCGGCACGCCAGGCAGATGACCGCGCATCACCGTGAAGGGCGGCTCGTCAAAATAATGATTGAGCACGCTGGCCACATCGGGATCATCCTTGTTGCTCAGCACCACCAGCCGATAGCCGGCAGCCTTGAGATCCTGCATCATATCGGCAATGCCGGGATAAAGGTAGGATTCATCATAGCAGTGCTTGGCATACAGTGCAGCGTATTCGGCCAGCACCGTCTGCTCCAGCTCCTGATGCGCCTCACCCAGCGCGCGCTGGGTGAGCTTGAGCGCGCCGTTGCCGGTCATATAGCGATAATCCAGCATGGGATATACCGGCAGGCCGTGCTTTTCCAGCACCGTATTCATGCACCGGCTGATATCGGGCAGGGAGTTAAGCAGCGTTCCATCCAAATCAAACAAAACAGCCTTCTTAGGCATTTTAATCACCTCGCCGCCTATTGTAGCACACTTTTCCCGTATGATGCAACGCAGGAATGCGCATACTGGCAGCGGAGGTGGATATTTTTATGGAATCCAAACATGACGAACTGAGCCGCCGCGCGCGGCTGTGGGGCGCGGCGTTGCTGGCTGTGACCGCCGCCGTGGTGATTATGATTGCCGTTGGGCGCACGCAAACCCGTGCCGCCGCCAAAGCCCGCGAAAACGTGGAGGAAGGCTGCCAGCTGATCCAGACCATCCATTACGCCCGCTGCGGGCACGATGTAACGCGCCGCGTTGCCGCCGATAAGGAATACAAGGGCTGCACGCTGCAGCAGATGCAGCAGGCGTTCTCCGACTGGTCGATCACCTCCTTTTCCCCCTCGGAAATCGAAATGAGCTGCACCATGCAGCTATATTGCCCCGAGCATCTGGTGGTCATGCCTGACGGCGCGGGCGTGCTGGGCATTTATGAAAACGCCTATGGCGACGGCTACGCGCTCAAGGCCCAGCTGGATATTCCCCTTTCCGCCCTGCCTGAGGATTTATTGGAAACGGTGCATCTGGGCATCGGCTTTGGCAGCGCGCAGGCAGTGGAGCAATGGCTTGAAACCTTTGAAAGTTGACATTCCCCGCGCATCAGGGTATACTGACAGGGTACTTTGACCATACCAAAGGAGCTATACAATAAATGAGAAAAAACGGCGGAGCATCCTACCTGGGGCTGGCGGTCATCATCCTGTTGGTCATCGCCATCCTGTATGTGGGCATTTCTGCCCTGCAGGATCAGCGCGTTTATCAGCGCGAGGCGGCCATTACGCCCACACCCTCCATCACCCCGCGCACCGTGCGCATCACGGAGGATCCGGCCCTTCCCACCTCCACGCCCACGCCCTGCATCCTGCAAAAGAACTCCATCGGCATCGAAGTAAAGCAATTGCAACAGCGGCTCAAGGATTTGGGCTATTACAGCGGCGATGTGGACGGTCAGTACGGCACGGGCACGCAGACGGCGGTGACGGCTTTCCAGGCTCAGCATGGGCTGAAGGCCGACGGCGTAGCAGGCGAACAAACGCTGGCCATTCTGTATTCCGAATCGGCGCAGACCTTCGTGCCCACGCCCACCCCTTCGGCCACGCCCGCCATGCTGTCCTCCGGCTCCAGCGGCGATGAGGTAAAGGCCCTGCAGTCGCGGCTTCAGCAGTTGGGCTTTTATTCCGGCGTGCTGGACGGCGATTACGGCAAGGGCACGCGCGCGGCGGTGAAGCTGTTCCAGGCTCAGCACGGGCTGGATGACGATGGCATCGCCGGGCAAAAAACACTGGAAATGCTCTATTCCAACGATGCCCAGCCCATGCTCGTTACCCCCACGCCCGCAGCCGTGCAGGTGCTTGCCGGCAGCCAGCCCCTGCTGGTCAACCGCCAGCATCCGGTGACTTCGGACTTTGCACCCGCCGACCTGGTAAACCTGTCGGAATACTGCGATTCTTCGCTGGTCAAAATCAAATACGACGGCACGCAGGGAGTTCGCGAAGCGGCGGACGCCCTGCTTCGTATGCTTGAGGCCGCCAAGGCGGACGGCATTACCAATTGGCAGGTCAGCGCCGCCTACCGCAGCTATGCCGATCAGCAGCGCATCTTTGACAACAAGGTCAAAAGCTTCCAGAATAACAATCCCGATTGGAGCCTGTCGCGCTGCCGCTCGGCCGCCAGCGTCACCGTGGCCGATCCCGGCGCCAGCGAGCATCACACCGGCCTTGCCTTTGATATGACAGTGCCAAACACCAGCATGTTTCTGGGCACAAAGCAGTGCACCTGGCTGCACCAGCATTGCTGGGAATACGGCTTTATCCTGCGCTATACAGATGAGAAGCAACAGATCACCGGCTTTGCGGGCGAGGCGTGGCACATCCGCTATGTGGGCACGGAGCACAGCCTGGCCATGCAGCAAAGCGGCCAATGCCTGGAAGAATACCTGGGCGAAGTGCAGCAATGAAATATTTTCTAATTTTTTTGAAAATCATGGGATGAAAACCCATTTGATTTACGTCTTATAAGTGAAACCCAAATGAAAGGACACAAAACGATGATGAAACGCTTTCTTTCCATCCTGCTTGTTCTGATGCTTCTACTCCCCGCTGCCGCGCTGGCGGATGGCGGCGATACCTTCGCCATGATCAGCCATCCCTCGGCCAAGTACATCACCCTGCGCGAAGGCCCCAGCGACAGCGCTGCTGCAATTGGCAAGTTCTACAATGGCACCTATGTCTGCATCGTATCCTCCTTCTATGACGCCACCTGGGCTAAAATCTCCGTCAATCCCATCGGCGTGCGCGAGTATTACACCGGCTATGTGAAGCGCGCCTTCCTGCAAATGGACTTCATCAACAACGCCGTCAAGTCCGCCGCCCCCATCATGAGCCTGCAGAGCCGCCAGGGCAAGGGCGTGCTGCTGCGCTCCACCCCCACCTTCATGGCCGATAACAGCAACCTGCTGGGCCTGTATGCCAACGGCACGCAGGTGCAGGTACTGGGCGATATGGACAGCTGGTACTTTGTGCAGGTAGGCGGCCTGGTCGGCTTCATGGCCAAGACTGGCGTCACCAGCAAGACCGTTTCCGCCAGCACCACCTCCTCCAATCCCTACTGGAACAACGGCCCCGTTGGCTCCCACGTATCCGCCAGCTGGAACATCGCCGTGCCCACCAGCTACGCCATCGTCAACAACCCCTATCCGGGCGACCGCCTGAACCTGCGCCGCGAGCCCACCACCGACAGCTCTTCCCTGGGCAAGTACTACAACGGCGTCTATGTGGAAGTGCTCAGCACGCTGGATAACGGCTTCACCCAGGTGCGCATCGGCAACCTGGTAGGCTATATGAAGGCCGAATACCTGACCACCAACTATGTGGCCAGCGCCATGCCGCTGCTCAAGATCAACTCCTCCGGCAAGGTCAACCTGCGCGAACAGGCCAGCACCTCCAGCAATTCCCTGGGTCTGTATCCCAAGGATACCGAGGCCATCCTGCTGGGCTTCAACGGCAACTGGGCGCATGTCATCGTGGACGGCAAGATCGGCTTCATGCTGACCACCTATCTGAAGTAACGCCATCGTTTTTCGGGGCGGCTCGATATCGAGCCGCCCTTTTCATTTGGCATAAAGCGCCCCATCCGCACACACACTAAAGCGTGGCGGCATATCACGCCGCATGCTTTAAGATAGGAGAAATCAACATGTGCGGAATCGTTGGATACACCGGCAGCCGTCCCGCCGCGCCCATCCTGCTGGCAGGGCTGTCTCATCTGGAATATCGCGGGTATGACTCGGCCGGCCTGGCTGTGCGCGAGGGCGGCGGGGAAATCGAGATTGTCAAGACGCGCGGCCGACTGCGCGCGCTGTATGATATGACCAACGGCGGTCAGGCGCTGCCGGGCGACTGCGGCGTGGGGCATACCCGCTGGGCCACGCACGGCGCGCCCTCGGTGGAAAACGCCCATCCCCTGTGCAGCGACGACCGCACGGTGGTGGCCGTCCATAACGGCATTATCGAAAATTATCAGGAGCTGCGCGATAAGCTAACCCACGCAGGCTACGCCTTTCATTCCCAAACCGATACCGAAATCGTGGTCAAGCTGATTCACTATTACGCGCGCAAATACGCCCTGGGGCCTGTGGACGCGCTGGCCCGCGCCATGTCGCGTATGCGCGGCTCCTATGCCCTGGCCGTGCTGTTTGCCGACGCGCCGGGCGAAATCTACGCCGCCCGCAAGGATAGCCCCATGATCCTGGCCCTGCGCGAGGGCGAGGGATATCTAGCCTCCGACGTGCCCGCCATCCTGCAATACGCCCGTGATGTTTATTACATTGGCAATCTGGAAATTGCGCGGCTGGGCAAAGGCACGGTAGCGTTTTTCAATATCGACCGTGAGCCGATTGAAAAGGCCCCCACGCACATCGATTGGGACGCCGAAGCTGCCGAAAAGGCAGGCTATGAGCACTTTATGATGAAGGAAATTCATGAGCAGCCCAAGGCTGCCCGCGATACCCTGCACGCGCTGATAAAGGATGATCAGATCGATCTGAGCGCCGCTGAGCTGGACGACGCTCTGCTGCGCGCTATCCGGCAGATTGTCATCGTCGCCTGCGGCTCTGCCTACCATGTAGGCGTGGCCGCGCAGTATATCATCGAGGATCTGTCGCGCATACCCGTGCGGGTGGAAATCGCCAGCGAGTTCCGCTACCGCAGGCCCATCTTAGGCGATGGCACGCTGGCCATCGTCATCAGCCAATCCGGCGAAACGGCAGACAGCCTGGCCGCGCTGCGTGAGGCAAAAGCGCATGGTGTGCGCACGCTGGGCATTGTCAACGTGGTGGGCTCCTCCATCGCCCGCGAGGCGGACAGCGTGCTCTACACCCTGGCTGGGCCGGAAATCGCCGTGGCCACCACCAAGGCGTACAGCACGCAACTGATTGCCTGCTACGCGCTGGCGCTGCAATTGGCGCAGGCTCACGGAACGCTGGGGGCCGAAGAATACGCTGCGATGATTGCCGAGATGCAGACGCTGCCGGACAAGATGTCACGGCTTTTAGAGGACAAGGCGCGCATTCAGTGGTTTGCAGCCAAGTTTGCCAACGCGCGGGATATTTTTTTCATCGGTCGCGGGCTGGACTACGCCATCAGCCTGGAAGGCAGCCTCAAGATGAAGGAAATCAGCTATATCCACTCCGAAGCCTATGCCGCGGGGGAACTCAAGCATGGCGCGATCAGCTTAGTGGAACCGGGCACGCTGGTGATCGGCCTGGCTACCCAGCCCGCGCTGTATGAAAAGACGCTGAGCAATCTGGTAGAGGTTAAAAGCCGCGGCGCGTACCTGATGGGGCTGACTGCCTGCGGGCGCTATGCGCTGGAAGATACCGCCGACTTTACCGTGTATATTCCGCAAACCGATGCGCATTTCGCCCCCAGCCTCGCCGTCATCCCCCTGCAGCTGCTGGCCTATTACGTCAGCGTAGCCAAGGGCCTGGATGTAGACAAACCCCGCAACCTGGCCAAGAGCGTTACGGTGGAATAAGCGTCATCGCCACACCCTATCAAAAGCCGCCGGGCCGCCTCGAAAGCGAGACAGCCCGGCGCTTATTATGTCGTTAAATATTGCTTACAGATCTTCCAGAATCTCGTTGATACGCTCGGCGCACTCCTGCAGCGTGGCCTCAACCGGCGCATTCTCACAGAAGATCAGGCCCAGGGACTTCATCCATTCGTTGGTGCAGCTGCTGTAGTAGGTGCGGCTGTCCTGCGGCAGGATGTTGTCAACGCCTGCGAACATCCCCTGATAGGCAGGGGTCTTTTCAATCAGCGCATCATAGGCCTCGCCCTGCATGGCAGAGTAACGGCCAGGCATATAGCCGGAAATTTCCGCCCAGAACAGGCTGGCTTCGCCGCTGGTGACCCAGTTGGCAAACAGGAAACCGGCATTTTTCTGGGCCTGAGATGCCTTCTTGGGAATGACCAGATGGTTGCCGGACAGCAGCGTATACGCCTTATCGCCCACAGCCGGGAAGCCGCTGATATCAAACTCGAACGCGCCGTTGATCTTATCGCGGTAGGTGGTAATCAGCGAGCAGGTATGCACCACGCCGAATACCTCCTGGTCCCAGAAATGCTGACGCATGTTCGTGGAAGCGCCCGAGCCATAGGCCCAATAGCAGTAGCCCTTGTCAATCCATTCGCGGATCTGCTTGGTAATCTCGATGGACTTCTCATCAGCCACGCCGCTGGTGCCGTCTTCCTTGATAATTTCCACGCCGTAGTTGGTAAAGAAGGTTTCAAAATACTGCGCGCCCCAGCCCGCAAAGATCATCGCCCAGCGCGCGGTGGTACCGTCGTCGTTGAATTTGGTCGTCTTCTGCATGAAGGCGTCCATATCCTCCCACTTTTCAGGCAGGGTGATTCCCTCGTTCTGCGCCACGGTCTTGTTGTAGTAGATCACCTGCGTGGAGGCCAGGAAGGGCAGGGAGTACATGTGGCCGTCCTCCTTGCGGGTGGCGGTTTCACGATAGCCCTTTACAAAATCGTTCTTATCAACGCCGTAGGCTTCCAGATAGGGCTCCAGATCCGTGCATACGCCGGAATCGAAGTACTCGGCCAGATAGCCGACGTTTACCTGCGATACGGCAGGGACAGAATCGGCCGCGTGGGCGGCGATCAGGTTTTCAGCCAGCACAGTGCCGCTACCGATGTAGCGCGGAATCACGGTAATCAGGGGATACTGCTCATGAAACTTCTCGCACAGCACGTTGATGTCCTCGGTATACTGATCCTCGTTGCTGTGCCACCATTCGATGGTGATCGGTTCGGTGACTGCGTAGGGGTTGTTCTCGGCCAGCGCGGCGCTCAGCGAGAGCGTCATCAGCAAGGCCAGGAGCAGCGCGGTAATCTTCTTCATGGGGTTCTCCTTTCTCTTTTTAGGGTAACAGATTGCAAAGCGTCGCCGCTTAAGGCACGGTTTTACTTCATGCTTGCCTTGGACAGGCCGGTCATGATGTACTTTTGCAGCACCAGGAACAGCACCACAATGGGAACGATCGCCAGCACGGCGGCAGCCATGATTTCGTTGTAGTTGGATACCTCCAGTCCCGCAAAGGTCTGACGGATGTAGTTGATGCCCACAGCCAGGGTTCGGCGGCTGTTGTTATTTGTCACCATCTTCGGCCAGAAATAGCTGTTCCAGCCATTGATGAAGGTGATAATGGACACCGTAATCAGCGTCGGCTTGCACATGGGGCACAAAACATAGAAGATCGTGCCGATGCGTCCCATGCCGTCCACCTTGCCGGCTTCCAGATAGCTGTTATCCACGCTCATGAAGGTCTGGCGAAGCATGAAGATAAAGTAGGCCGATACGAGGTTCGGTACAATCAGGCCAGGGAAGGAGTTGATCCAACCCAGCTTGGCCACCATGACGTAAATGGGCACGAACGTCACCTGAATGGGAATCATCAGCGCTCCCAGCACCACCAGAAACAGTGTGTTTTTTCCCTTGAATTCGCCCTTGGAAAAGCCATAGGCAGCCAGGATGCCAATGCCTAGCTGGAAAACCATGATAAAGAATGTGCTGACAATAGTATTGAAGAAATACAGTCCGAAGGGCGCGCGTTTCAGCACGTTGGGGTAGGTATCGAAGAACCACTGCTCCGGCCACAGGGTGGGCGTGGGAGCCAGCAGCTCGTCGCTGGCCTTGAATGAGGAAATAATCATCCAATAAATCGGAAACAGCATCACGATGGACACCAGCGTTGCGCCAATGGTCTGCGCCGCATGGCTGACCCTGCGCATGGCAAGCTGACGGCGCACCGTCCGGTTGAGCACCGGGCTTACAAAGCGCATCAGCAGCAGGCCAATTACCGCATAGCCCGCAATCAGCGCCGCGATTACCGCCAGCACAGCGCGATTCTTGGCAAACCACCCCAGCGCCTCTGCGCGCTCGTAAGCGCCCATTTCAGCGGTAAAGCTCTTGGCTGTAATCCCATAGCTGATCTGTCCCCCCAACGCGCCCAGTCCAATTGCCAGGGCAATGGCCAGCAGCTTGATCAGCACGTCAAACCAGCCGTGCATCTGCATACGCCGCAGTTGGGAAGCAAAATCCGTCTTTTTCATCTGTTTTTCCTCCCTTACTGGTCGTAATTGACGTTTTTGTTGGAATACTTCATTGTCAGCGTGGTAAAGGCCAGTAGCACAAGGAAGAAGACCAGCGATGCAGCTGCCGCGCGATCCACGCGGAAATCCTTGAACGAGAGGTTGTACACCCACTGCACCATCACCATCGTCGCGTCGTAGGGACCGCCGGAGGTCATCACGTCCACCGACTGGAACACCTTCATGGAGCTGATAAAGGTGGTCACCAGCAGGAACAGCGTGGTCGGCGCTAGCATCGGCAGGGTGATAAAGCGGAAGCAGTGCATCTTATCAGCGCCGTCGATGGAGGCTGCCTCATAATAATCCTGCGGAATGCCCTTCATCGCGGAAAGATAAATCATCATTGCGTAGCCCACCGTGCGCCAGAAGGTCAGCATCAGGATGCCCGCCAGCGCCGTGGAGGAATTGGCCAGCCAGTCCGGCCCGACAATGCCCAGCAGCCCCAGCGCCCAGTTGACAATGCCGTGCGGGCCGTTGAGCATCCACACAAAGATAATGGCGCTGGTGGAGGTGGCAATATACTTAGGCATGAATACCAGTGCACGCAAAGCGTTGAAATAGCGGGTCATCCGGTCAAAGAGCAGCGCCAGCAGCAGGCCGCCCGCCAGGGAGAAAAAAACCTCCCAGAAGGTGTAGCGCAGCGTAACCCACAGCGTGTTTTTCAGATACTTCCAGCCGGAGCCGGCGAAGAGCCATTTGTAGTTTTTAATGCCTACAAATTTGTATTCTTCCTTCATCAGGTTCCAGTTGGTAAAGCTGATGCGCACCAGATCCAGCAGCGGATAGTATACAAACAGCGCCAGGGCAATCAGCGCGGGCAGCACGCAGGTAAAATCGCGATAGCGCTCCCAGTGCTGACCCAGCAGCATGTATGCGTTCAGCAGCAGCAGCAAGCCAATGAGCATCACCACAACCGCAAACTTTACCGAGTAATAAGCCGCCGTATCGCCAAAGGAAAGGGGCTGGCCGGTGGAAAGGTACTCCGCGTATACGCTTTTCAGGCGGCTGTTGATGCTGGCAAAGGCCGGCAGCTGCAAATCGCCGATCAGGAAGCAGAACACGCCCAGCAGCAAAATCAGCGCGCCTGCCGCAAAGAGAACGGTGGAGAGCGTTTTTTGCTTTTTTTGAATGCGGACGGGGGGCAGCGGTCGGATTTCAGCGGCTTTCATGGGCACTCCTCCTTTGGCGTATCGCCGGGAACATCTTCGTCCTCTATCAGCGCTTTGCGCAGCGCATCCATGCTTGCATATTGGTATGGTGTCGGGGCCTGGCCTTGGCAAAAGCCCTCCGGGTCAAACAGCGCCCCCTGCATTCCTGCATTCAGCCCTGCCTGCACGTCCAACACACGATCGCCCACCATCACCGCCCTGTCGGGTTCCAGGCCATGCTTACTGATCATGTGCAGCAGCGCGTCCGGAGCCGGCTTGCGCGGAAAATGATCGTCCTTTGTAATAAAATCGCTGAAATATGGCTTCAGTCCATAATGCTCCAGCGCGTCGATGGAGGCATGATCCCGATGCGAATACAGATAGTTTTTCCCGCCGTGCTCGCAGACGGCGCGCAGCGTCTCGCGCGTGCCGGGATAGGGCCGCATGACCTCCAGTGTTTCCTCCTGCGGTGCGAAGGCATAATATGCATCCAGAATGTCCTGCGCCGCCGTGCCATAGCGCTGCTCCAGCTGCTTTGCGGCCCAGCCGAGAGAGTGCTTGGTCAGCCAGCGCAGCTCGTCAAAGGCAATCTCGATTCCGTTTTGCTGCGCCGCGCGGTGATACGCCCGTGCAACCGCATCATAAGTATCAAAAAGCGTACCATCATAATCCCATATAAAGTAGGAAAACTTCATATTCACTTCGCCTTTCCTGTGCGCATTTTTTGCATCATTTATCATTTGTTCGCATTTATATTGGTCTGTCAAGACCAATTTCTGGCCAAAATATACCATGTGCTCTTGTTTTCTGTCAAATTCGATGTTACAATACATCTATAATTAAAACTTATGGAAGCAGGAGTGCATATGGATTTTAAGGATATCAGCTACATCATCGCCGTAGTAGAGCATCAAAGCATCTCCCAGGCTGCGCGCAGCCTGTATATCTCCCAGCCGGCGCTGAGTCAATCCATCCGCAAAACCGAGCTGGAGTTAGGCAAGCCGCTTTTTCACCGCATCGGTCGTGCCATGACGCCCACCGCCGCCTGCCAGATGATCGTAGCCAGCGGGCGAAAGCTTCTGCTGGAGCGCGAGATGCTGCTCAATACCATAGCCCATTTGCAGGACGAGCCGCATGAGGTGCTTCGCCTGGGCATGTCCTCCTTTTACTGCCGTCACCTGCTGCCCGGCATTCTGCAGCATTTCCAGCAGCATTTTCCCAATGTGCAGCTGGACGTGGCTGAGGTCAAATCCTACGAGCTGGAGCGCCGCGTGGCCGACGGCCAGTTGGATTTCTGCGTGCTTCCCGTATACCCCATGCATCCCGAGCTGGAATACACGCCCGTCGGTGTTGAAAACATTTATTTATGCATGCACCGCAGCCATCCCCTCAATCAGCTGGCCGAGCCCAACCATACCATCAATATCCAATACACGCGTGAAGAAGGCTTTGTGCTGCAGAACAGCGTCGCCAAGGCGCACTCCCTGCAGGAGCGCTTATTTGCTTACGCAGGCTTCAAACCCCATATCATTTACGAATCCAGCACCTGGGAGGTCGCCATTGCCTTTGTAATCAGCGGCATCGGCATCAGCCTGCTGCCTGATTTCATGCTGGGCGATCAGCCCGAGGAGGAGCGGCCCTGCTATTACCGTATCCAGAACATTGACACCACGCGGCCCTTCGGCCTGGGATATCGTCACGGCGCGGTGCTTTCCCCGGCCGCAGAGGAGCTGGTAAAGGTAATCCGCAGCGAGTTCTCCCGCCTGCAGTCCCGCGTTCCCGCCGTATAGCCACAAAATACAAAACAAAAACCAAATCCATCGGTAAACGCCTTGTGCAGGGGCTGTCAGATGTGATAAACTGACTGAAAATACGTAAGCGGGGAGTATCACAATGAAGAAGCGATTGAACGGAAGGGAAACGCTGCTGATCGCCACGATGCTGTTCGGCATGTTTTTTGGCGCGGGGAATCTGATTTTTCCGGTTTATATGGGTCAGCTGGCGGGCCGCAACATCTGGAAGGCCATCGCCGGCTTTATCATCACGGGCGTCAGCATGCCGCTGCTGGGCGTGGCGGCCATCGGCGTCAGCCGCAGCAACGGCCTGTTTGAGCTCAGCTCCAAGGTCAGCCGCCCCTATGGCTACTTTTTCACCTGCGCGCTGTACCTGTCCATCGGCCCCTTCTTCGCCATCCCGCGCTGCGCGACGGTGCCCTTCACCGTGGCGGTATCCGGCCTGCTGCCCGCCGAGGAGCAGGGGCTGGCGCTGGCGGTTTTCTCGCTGATCTTCTTTGCGCTGGTGCTGGGCTTCTCGCTCAATCCGGGCAAAATCCTCACCTATGTCGGCAAGGTGCTGACCCCCGTTTTTCTGTTCTTCCTGGCGATCCTGGTGGTCATGGCGCTGGTCAATCCCGTGGTGGATGTGGCCGCGGTAGAGCCGCAGGGCAACTATGTAGCCAAATCCTTCTTCACCGGCTTTCTTGAGGGCTATAACACCATGGATATGCTGGCCAGCCTGGCCTTCGGCATCGTGGTGATCAACGTGCTGCGCTCTCTGGGCGTAAACGAGCCGCAGGATATCGCGCGCTCCACCGCCAAAGCGGGCTTTTTCAGCTGCCTGATCATGGCGGTGATCTATGTGTTTGTCACCCTGATGGGCGCGCAAAGCAGCGGCATGGGCGTTGCCTGCGCCAATGGCGGCGAGGTGCTCTCGGTGGTTGCCAGCCACTATTTCGGCCGCGCGGGCGCGCTGATTCTGGCCGCGACGGTCACGCTGGCGTGCCTCAAAACCTCGGTCGGTCTGGTTACCAGCTGCGCGGAAACCTTTGTAGCGCTATTCCCCAAGGGCCCGCGTTATCGCGTATGGGCGGTCATTTTCAGCGTTCTGTCCTTCCTGGTAGCCAATCTGGGCCTGAACGCGATCATCGATTATTCCCTGCCGGTGCTGATGCTGCTGTATCCGCTGGCCATCACACTGGGGCTGCTGGGTTTGCTGGGCGGCATCTTCCAGCATGACCGCGCCATTTATGCTTCCGTCACCTTCTTCACACTCATCGCCGCGCTGTTTGACTTCTTCAAGGCGCTGCCCAAGCCTGTCATTGGCAAGCTGCACCTGCAGGGCGCGATCGACTTTGCCGAGAAGGCGCTGCCCTTCTTTGACCTGAGCGTGGGCTGGCTGTGTCCCGCCATCGTGGGTCTGGCCGTGGGCGTATGCATCCGGCTGATCCGCCGCAAGCATACAGCCGCTAAGGTGAACGCATGAACAACACAATAAAAGAAGACGCGCTGCAAATCATGCGCGCCGCCTTTGATGCGGTGCTGCCTGACGCGGCCGTGCGCCGGGCGCTCAGCGGTCGGCAGTTTGATCATCCCGTCACGCTGTTTGCCATCGGCAAGGCAGGCTGGCGCATGGCGCGCGCAGCCTATGACGCGCTGGGCGCATCTCAGGTACGGCAGGGCGTTGTCATCACCAAGTATCAGCACAGCGAAGGCTCCATCGGCAATTTGGAAATTTACGAGGCCGCGCACCCTGTTCCCGACGAAAACGGCGTAGCCGCCGCGCGCCGCGCCATGGATATGGCGCAGTCTCTAACCTCTGCGGACACAGCCATCCTGCTGATTTCCGGCGGCGGCTCGGCGCTGTTTGAGTGCCCCTATGCAGGCGTTACCCTGTCCGATATTGCCGATATTACCCGTCAGCTATTGGCCTGCGGCGCAGATATCAGCGAAATCAACTGCCTGCGCAAGCGGCTTTCGGCCGTCAAGGGCGGACGCTTTGCCCAGCTTTTGTCCCCGGCAAAGCTGTTCACCATCGTGCTCAGCGACGTGCTGGGGGATCCGGTGGATGTAATCGCCTCCGGCCCCGCGCATCCTGATCAAAGCACCTGCGCCCAGGCACAGGAAATTGTGCAGAAATACCGCCTGCTTCTTTCCCCTGCCGCCCAGGAAGCGCTGCATATCGAAACGCCCAAAGCGCTCTCAGGCGTGGAAACGGTGATCGCCGGCAACGTACGCCTGCTATGCGAAGCCGCGGCGCGCGAGGCGCAGTGCCTTGGCTATACCGCTGAAATCATGGATACCGCGCTATCCTGCGAGGCACGTGAAGCAGGCGCCATGATCGCCGCGCATGCCGTCACAGCACAGGCCCCCTGCGCAATGATCTGGGGCGGCGAAACGATTGTGCATCTGCACGGTCACGGCAAGGGTGGCCGCAATCAGGAGGTCGCTCTGGGCGCTGCGCAGACGCTGGCCGGGCAGGCAAATGCCTGCGTGCTGGCGGCAGGTTCAGACGGCACGGACGGCCCCACCGATGCGGCCGGCGGGCTGGTGGACGGCGCATTTTTTGCCCAGGCAGGCGCGCAAGCCATCGCTCAAAGCCTGGCGGACAACAACGCTTATCCCCTGCTCAAGCAGCACGACGCGCTGCTTATCACCGGCCCCACGGGCACCAATGTAAACGATCTGTATATGCTGCTCAAACGTTGACGAGGCGGGCGCAAAGTCCCCTCGTTTTTTATTTACGCTTTGTCATCTGAAGACAAATGAAGACAAATTCTGACTTTCTTTTTGTCGATTTTTGTGGTAGAATAGATAGAAGTAGTTTAATACCTGCAAAAAACCGGGTAAAAAAAGTTGGCAAGCTTAACGGAGGCAGAAATGAAAGAATCACATTGGATAAAGCGATGCGGGGAGAATATTGCCAAGCATCTGTTCATTGCGGTGCTTTGCATTGGCATAATTGCCATTAGTCTCACCTGTATGACTCGCTTTGGGTTGTTTAATCAGCCTGGAAAAAGGAGCATCAATACATCATCTTTGTTAACGGATGCTATTGATATTGCTGAGCTTTCGGCCGCCGAGTTCAGATACAGAGGGATTGCTGATATATATACAGATGAGAATAAAACACAAGTTCGTTGTCGTATCTGTTACAACGCTATCGTTAAAGCAGGCATTGATATGAAGCAAGTGCAATTTGATGTTGACTCTAAAGAGAAAGTTGTTACGGCTACACTACCTGATATTGATCTAAAAGTAGCTATTATAGATGAGCAATCAATGGCTATCTTGCCGTCAGATGCAGATGTTGGAATAGACAGCATGCTGAAATACAGCAGGGAAGATGCCGAAAACGAAGCAAGAGAATCATCAGAACTTATAAACACTGCCCAAGAGAACTTGAAAGCAACTATCGAAGGCTTACTCTTCCCGATCCTTAAGGCACGAGGCTATTCCTTAGTTTGGAATTGACAGGACAAAAGCGTATTGCATAAGGGGGTAATCAAAATGAAAGGAAACGCCAAATCGCAGGTTAAGAAATATTTTCCGAGTATAGTAGCAGGGGCAGTATGCCTTATTATAATTATTTGTCTGCTCGTAATTCCAAATGAAAATAAAGAACCAAAAACAATTAATCTTTCCGAATACTCATCAGTTAATACTATCTGCGAATTAGCAACACTACGAAGTTTCTATCATAACGTTGCAATGTACGAAAAAGAACCGGATGGTGGCAGCAAATTCGTTAATGATGTTCTGCTTTGGCCGTTTGGCGGATACACAAAGATCGGCTACAAACAGTTCTGGCTAGAATACAGTGGAATAGTTGAAATTGGTATTGACGCAAGCAAAATAAAGATCAACGGCCCTGATTCCAATGGAATAGTAGAGGTTTACATTCCTGAAGCAAAAGTGTTTAGCGTTTATGCCGATGAATCATCCTTAACCGAGCCTTTATCTGAGAATGGGTGGTTTACTACCATTTCAGGCAAGGAAAAGGCTGAAGCGTTTGCTACAGCCCAGAGTGCTATGAAGCAAGAAGCTGAAAACGATCAATCTCTGCTTAGAAGATCAAAGGAAAATGCTAAATTACTTTTGGAACGGTACATTATTAATACTGGGAAGCAAATGGGGACGAATTATATCATTAAGTGGATTGACACCCCATAGTGATATGGGTTTCATTGTCAGGTGTTGAATGCTACATAAGGAGGAGAGCACAATGATAATAGCCGTTGCAGTAGTAGCTATTGTGACAATCATTATAGTAGCCGCAAAGAAATGATCGTTTCAACTGAAGCATGTATCAACTCCAACAATCACAAAAAGCTCCCGCAAGGCCCAGCTGCCCTGCGGGAGTCTCTGTCTTCCTGCCCTTATGTCGCGATCCGTATGTACCGCTCGACGCTGATGCGGAACTTGAGTCATACCCGATCTCAATGCGCTCCACCAGTCGAGCGATGATCATATGCTTTTTTTAGTGCTTGCCTGATCGAAAGCATCCACCCAAGAAAGCAGATCGACCACTTTCTATTTCTAAACGATATCCCCCGCGGATGCCGTTTTCGTTTCTATCTTTACCTTGACCTCATCCATCCGCCTTTTGTCGTCAGCCAGCTTTTCCTTGTACTTAGGCATCATGGTGTTGACATTGATGATTCCATGTTTCATCTTCTCTTGGTGTTGCTCTGTTTCTGTCGCTCGCTTAACTAAGTGACATTGGGCGCAAAGCCCCTCGTTTTTTATTTGCACGTCTCTTGCCTCGCAATGCCAAGTATGTTACAATGCAATTGTAGATCATATTTCTACAAATAATTTGCTTTTCATGTTATTCGTTTCCATTTTGTGACCGCAGGAGGAGATCATGAAGCTGCTCTCGCATTATCGCTCCGCTGCCAACCGGCATTTTTCCAACTGGCACGAGTATGATATCAACGAAAACATGATCTATTCCCACCGCAGCACGCAATATAACCGCGAAACCTATCCGGTCGGCCTGCATTTTCATGATTACTATGAATTGCTGATCGTGGAGGGCGGCGATGTGCGCTATATCTGCGAAAGCGCGTCCTATCTGCCCCGCTATGGCGATGTGATCCTGATTCCCCCAGGCAAGCTGCACATGTCCATGATCAACGCCGAAAGCACCACCTATTCGCGCTGCGTGTTCTATCTGTATGATAACGCCTTTGACGCCATTGGCTGTTCTTCACTGTTGCAGTTTCTGCACCGGCATGAGAGCAGCGGACAGTTTTTCACCTCGCTCAAGCCGCGCCGTATGGAGGAGCTAACCGCCCTGCTGGCGCGCCTGGATACGGCGCTTGAAAAGGAACAGCCCGAGGATCATGCCCTGGCGCTGGGACTGATCCTGCAAATTTTCTACCTGCTCAACAAGCCTGCGGATGAAAGCACCCATCACGAGGAGTACTTTCCCCAGAACGTGCTGGATATTCAGCATTATCTGGACACGCACTTTGCCGAGGTGTCCACGGTGGCCGAGGTGGCGGAGCACTTTTTCTACAGCCGGGAATACGTATCCCGCCTGTTCAAAAAATACCTCAATACCACCGTGGCCAACTATGTGTTGCAGCGCCGCATCGTATATAGCCAGCGCCTGATTGAAACCGATATGCCCCTGCTGGATGTGTGCTATCAGGCGGGGTTTGGCAGCACATCCTCATTTATCCGCGCGTTCCAAAGCGTCACGGGCATGACGCCGTCCAAATACCGCCACGCGCACCATGAGCGGCTAAAGCCCTCCGGCGGCTGACAAATCATTCTGCTTCAAGCACAGCCGCCATGCCGCGGCTATATTTTCAATGATCTTATTTATTCACGGAGGATGAACATGATTCAGTTTGGAACCGGCGGATGGCGTGCCAGAATCGGCGAGGATTTTACCTGTGATAACGTGCGCCGCGTAGGCGGCGCGGTATGCGCGTGGCTAAAGGAAAACGGCCGCACGGACCGGCCGGTCATTATCGGTTACGACCGGCGTTTTCTCTCCTGCGAAGCGGCCAAATGGCTGGCGGAGGTATTTTGCGCGCAGGGTTTTCAGGTGCTTTTTCTGCACCGCAGCGCGCCCACGCCCCTGCTGATGCACACGGTGCTCAAGCAGCACCTGCACTGCGCCTTGCAGGTAACAGCCAGCCATAACCCGGCCATTTACAACGGCATCAAGCTGATTGTGGAGGAAGGCCGCGACGCGCCGGTGGAAACCACGCAGCGCATCGAGGCGCTGGCCAACGGCACGGCGCTGGATACGCGCTTTGTGCCTTTCGCCGTGGGCGAGGCCAACGGCAGCATCCAGTATGTCAAAAATCCCTTTAACGATTTTCTGGATGATATCCTGGCCCGCATCAATGGTCAGGCCATCCGTGATCGCGGGCTGCGCATCCTGTTTGACTCCATGCACGGCTCGGGCACCTACGCGCTGATGGTTATTCTGCATACCGTGCGCTGCACGGTGGATGTCATCCACACCGAGCGCGACGCCTACTTCGGCGGCATCGCCCCCGCGCCAAGCGAGCACAGCTTGGGCGAGCTGTCCGAAAAGGTGGTGGACGGCGGCTACGATCTGGGCATCGCCCTGGACGGCGATGGCGATCGCCTGGGCATCATCGACAGCAGCGGCCGCTATATTGCGGCCAATGAAATTCTGGTGATGCTGTACTACTATCTGCATGAATACAAAGGCTGGAAGGGCCCGGTGGTGCGCAACATGTCCACCACGCATATGCTGGACGCGGTGGCCAACGCCCTGGGCGAAGCCTGCTATGAGGTGCCGGTGGGCTTCAAGTGGATCTCCGCCAAGATCGACGAGGTGGACGCGGTGCTGGGCGGCGAATCCAGCGGCGGTCTGACCGTGCGCGGCCATATCCATGGCAAGGATTCAGCCTACGCCGCGGCACTGTTTGTGGAGATGGTATCCGCCATGAACGCCTCCCCCGCCCGGATCATGGCCGATCTGACTGCGCGCTTCGGCTCGTTTGAAATAGCGGACAGCGATTTTTCCTACCCCGCCGAGCAAAAGCCCCAGCTGACGCACCTGCTGTTTGAGCAAAAGGCTCTGCCAGCCTTTGACCGCCCCGTGCGGCGCGTCAGTTATGAGGACGGCTGCAAGGTGTATTTTGAGGACGGCGGCTTTGTAGTGTGCCGCTTCTCGGGCACCGAGCCGCTGCTGCGCTTCTGCGCTGAGGCCGATACGAAGGAAAAAGCGCTGGCCAGCATCCAGGCCTTCAAGGACATGCTGAAGCTGTAAGCCGCCCCATGCAAAAACAGACCGGAGCCATGAACCGCTCCGGTCTGTTTTTTTGTCGCTTCAGCGAAGAAGAAAACCACCAGCGGAGCTGGTGAGAGGGAAA
>ENA-UOIY01000278-UOIY01000278.1-human-gut-metagenome-genome-assembly--contig:-P114-NODE-278-length-88039-cov-11.308295_pt1 | contig 88039 bp, 83 predicted proteins | sample MGYA00242335_ERZ723882 | MGnify/ENA metagenome assembly ERZ723882 | reverse complement strand
AAGAAAAAATATTCCGCTTCCGGTATTCCCTTTTTGGGGCAGATATGGTATTATATTTTTGCCTATTTATGCTCACAAAACGGAGACAGACTATGAAACGATTTGTCCGGCCGGGGGCTTTTCTTTTGCTTGCCGCACTGCTTTTCTGCCTGAGCGGCTGCTATTCCGGCAACATTGACCAATATTTTTCCCTTCCGATGGCATCGGAGGAATACCGGCAGCTTCAATCGCTCATCGATGAGGAGCTTGCCTCCGGCAGTGAATACGCCGCGCCCACGCACGGCAGCTACCGCCAGAGCGTGCAGCTCAGCGATGTGGACGGCGACGGGGCCGACGAGGCGCTTGCCTTTTTCCGCGACAGCGGAAAAAATCCGAAGATCAACATCTATTCCTCGGAAGACGGCGAATACCGGCTCGTGCTCTCCATCTCCGGCGAGGGCTCATCCATCGGGCGGATCGACTATGCCGATCTTACCGGCGACGGGCAGAAGGAGCTCCTGGTTTCGTGGCAGATCTCCTCGGGCGTGTCCGTTCTCTCCGTTTATTCTCTCGCGGGATGGAGCGGCGATGTGCTTTTGAGCACCGACAGCGCCGAGTTCGTCACCGGCGACATCAACCGCGACGGCCGCGATGAGCTTTTGAATCTGCGCGCGGCGAACAGCACGACATATCTCATCGACCAATACAGCTTTGCACTTGGCCAGGAGCCGCAGGCGACCTCGGCGGCGCTTAGCGCAGATATCGCCTCGCTGCAGCGCCTGCGTATGATCACCCTCGCGGGGGACGCCCCCGCCCTGCTCGCGGAATCCACACTCACGACCGGCGATCTCGTATCCGATCTCTTCGTCTGCCGGGACGGTTCCCTTATCAATCTCACCATGAACCGCTCCACGCAGATCTCCGAAACGCGCCGCTCCTACAGTCTTGTGTACGCGCAGGACATTGACGGCGACGGCTGTACCGAGATCCCGCACCCGCAGCAGCTCTACAGCCGCGGGGACGAGGTCTTCTGGTCGATTGCCTGGTTCCGGTACGACGCTTCCGGCCGCGCGAGCACCGTTATGACAACATACCATTGCGTTACGGACAACTGGTATCTCGTGCTGCCATCCGGCTGGGATGTTGGGCTCACAGCACAGCGGGACGACAGCGTATCCGGCGAACGGGCTGTGATCCTCTCGCGCCTGCGCTCGGACGGCTCGCTGGAAAACTATGTTGCCATATATGCCATCACAGGGGAAAACCGGTACGAGCGCGCCAAGCTCGAGAACCGCTTCCTTCTGCAGGAAGAGGGCACAACGGTATACGCCGCCGAGATCTTTGACGGCAAAACCGACGAGAACACGATCCGCAGCCGATTTCATGTGATATATACGGACTGGAGCTCCGGCTCCGTCGTTGGAGGGTAAGTAACCGATATGAAGAAAGTTCTGGTTCTGGAGGACGAAGCCAATATCCGAAGCTTTGTCGTCATCAATCTGCGCCGAAGCGGCTATGAGCCGATCGAAGCCGACTGCGGCGAAATGGCGCTCGAACAGCTCCGCCGCCACCCGGACATCCGCGTAGCGCTGCTGGATGTTATGCTGCCGGACATCGATGGCTTTGAGGTCTGCCGCCGCATCCGCGCGTCCAACACGCGCATCGGCATCATCATGCTCACCGCCCGAAGCCAGGAGATGGACAAGGTCACCGGCCTGATGACCGGGGCGGACGACTATGTCACCAAGCCCTTCTCCCCCGCCGAGCTTACCGCCCGCATCGACGCGCTCTTCCGCCGCACCGGCGGCGAGCAGGACGCCGAGGAAACCGGGGAGATTCGGCAGGGGCCGTTCCGCCTCAACACGCGCAACCGCACGCTGGAGAAAAACGGCGAGCGCGTGCGTCTGACGCAGATCGAGTTTTCCATCATTAAATATTTCATGGACAATCCCGGCAAAGCCCTCTCCCGCGAGGACATTCTCAACGAGGTATGGGGCCGCGATTACTTCGGCGAGCTGAAGATCGTAGACGTCAACATCCGCCGTCTGCGCATCAAAATTGAGGACGACCCCACCATGCCCGCCTATATCACCACCGTTTGGGGCTACGGTTACAAGTGGGGACTTTAAGACTCTTCGGAGGATCTGCATTCCATGAAGAAGCTGCTCGCTGACCTTTTCGCAAAAAAAGAAAAAAGCCGCCACGCCGCAGCCGCCAAAACCGCAGTGCATCTGCCGCGCCTGCGCGATATCCATTTCCGTTCCATCCGTGCCCGCGGTATGTTCGTCGGGAGCGGGCTTGTACTGTTGGCAATTCTTATTGCACTTACGGCGTATGCTCTCTCGCTGCAGGCATATTATTACTCCGCCACGCGCGCCTCGCTGCAGGCGAAGGCAGAAACGGCGTCGGCGTTTCTCTCGTCCTATGTGGATCGCACATATGCCGAGTTTTACCAGAGCGCTTTCAACTACGCCGAAAACTTTGACGATAAGGATTCTCTCGAATTGCAGTTCGTCAACACCGAAGGACGTGTGGAGATTGCCTCCACCGGCATTTCCGCCGGTTCGATCCCCGGCTCGGACGATATCAAAAACGCACTCGACTCCGGCAAGATCAGCTTCTGGCAGGGCAAGCGCGCCTCTACGGGTGAGAAGGTGCTCGCCGTATCCGCGCCGCTCGTTTCCGGCAGCGGGAGCGTTGTCGGTGTAATGCGGTATATCACGAGTCTCAAGCTCATCGACCGCGCGGTGAACACCTCCTCGCTCGTCGCGGGCGGCATCGGGCTCGTTGTGCTGGCGATCGTTATTTTCTCAAACCTTTACTTCCTGCGCACGATCACCGAGCCGATCGCTTCGCTCACGGGCGTGGCACGGCGCATTGCCGAGGGGAGCTACGGCGCACAGGTGGAAAAGACGCACGATGACGAGATCGGCGAGCTGACCGACGCGATCAACGACATGTCGCAGAAGCTATCGCAGACCGAGCGCGTGCAGACCGAGTTCATCTCCTCCGTTTCCCACGAGCTGCGCACGCCGCTCACCGCCATCACCGGCTGGGCGGAAACGCTCGCCTACGACGAGGCCATTCAGGGCGACTCGCGCCGCGGCATTGAGATCATCACCCGCGAGGCGGGACGCCTTACCAAAATGGTTGAAGAACTGCTGGAATTCACGCGTATTCAGGACGGGCGGTTTACGCTGCACGTTTCCACCGTGGAGCTGCCCGCGCTGGTGGAGGACTGTCTCTATACCTATAATGAGCTTTTCCGCCACGAAGGGCTCGCCGTGACCTACGTTTCGCCGGAGGAGGATCTTCCGGAGATTCCCGGCGACCCCGAGCGGCTTTCGCAGGTGTTCCTCAACATTCTCGATAACGCCTGTAAATACGGCAAAAACGGTAAGAAGATCGACGTGAACATCACACACGACGATGCGAACGTCTCCGTCTGCATCCGCGACTACGGCCCCGGCATCCCGCCGGCGGAGCTGCCGCAGGTAAAGAAGAAATTCTTCAAGGGATCCTCCAAGGAGCGTGGAAGCGGCATCGGTCTCGCCGTGTGTGACGAGATCGTCACGCGGCACAACGGTACGCTCGACATTGCCAACGCCGCCGGAGGCGGCGTGCGCGTCACGGTAACGCTGCCGCGCAAGGCATCATAATAAGGAGTTTATTTTCTATGGCACAGGAATCCAAGACCCCCGCGCCCTTCCGCACGAGCATCGGCGGGCAGGCGCTCATTGAGGGCATTCTCATGCGCGGTGTAGACCGACAGGCCATCGTCTGCCGCAAGAGCGACGGTACGCTCGTCTCCCGCGTCGATCCGCTCAAGCTCAGCAAGGATAAGCACCCGTGGATGGGGTATCCGTTCATCCGCGGCGTGGTGAATTTTCTTGACTCCATGGTCAACGGCGTAAAGGCGATCACATGGTCGGCCGAGCAGCAGCCGGAGGACGAGCAGGGCGAGCCGGACAAGTTTGATCTCTGGATCCAGAAGCACTTTTCCGATGAAACAGCCGAAAAGATCATTCTCTATACGGCGGTCGTGCTCGGCATTGCGCTCTCCGTCGGGCTTTTCGCCCTGCTGCCGACATTCCTCGCAGGGCTTCTCAACAAGCTCATACCGCTCGGCGTGTGGCGCGGTCTTGTTGAGGGAATTTTCCGGCTTGCGGTCTTCCTTGGGTATCTGAAGCTCTGTTCGCAGATCCCGGATATGAAGCGCGTATGGATGTATCACGGCGCGGAGCACAAGACCATCTTCTGCTACGAAGCGGGACTGCCGCTCACGGTGGAAAATGCGCGCGTGCAGTCGCGCTTCCACCCGCGCTGCGGAACGAGCTTCCTTTTCATCGTGATCTTCATCAGCATTCTTGTTTTCTCCTTTGTCCGCACCGAAGGAACGCTTGCGCGCATGGGGCTGCATCTGCTGCTTCTGCCGGTCGTCGTTTCGATCAGCTACGAGATCATCAAATGGGCGGGCCGGAGCGACAGCGCGCTTGCCCGCATCGCCTCCGCACCGGGCAAGGCCGTGCAGCATCTGACGACCGCCGAGCCGGACGACTCCATGCTGGAAGTCGCCATTGAATCGCTCAAGCTCGTTCTCCCGGAAGAAAAGGGCTCGGACGCCTGGTAAAAAAGAGGGGTTAGGATTGGCAAAGACCTATAACGAGCTGTATCTCGCCATGCGCCGCGCGCTCAAGGAGGCCGGTGTGGAGGAATACGCGCTCGAGGCCCGGCGTCTGCTTGCGCAGGGCGCCGGATATACCGACGCGCAGCTCATTGCCCGGATGTATATGTACGCCGGGGACGAAGCGGAAAAAGCCGCCGAGGAGCTTTTGCAGCGGCGCCTCTCCGGCGAGCCGCTGGCGTACATCGCCGGGAAATGGGAATTTTACGGGCTGGAAATGATCGTAACGCCCGCAGTACTCATTCCCCGCATAGACACCGAGCCGCTCGTTTTCACCGCACTCGATATTCTGAAAGATATTTCCGAGCCGCGCATTCTCGATCTCTGCTGTGGAAGCGGCTGCATCGGCTGTGCGCTCGGCGTCAATCTCCCGAAGGCACGCGTCATTTTTGCCGATATAAGCTCCGAGGCGCTTTCCGTTACACGCAAGAACATTTCCCTGCACCGGCTCAATTCCCGTGCCGTTGCGCTCGAAGCGGATGCGCTCTCGCCGCCACCGCTGCGGATGCAGAATTTTGATATTATCGCCTGCAATCCGCCGTACATCACCGAGGCGGAGTGCAAAACGCTGGACACCTCCGTCCGCGACTGGGAGCCGATGCTCGCGCTCGATGGCGGCGAGGACGGTCTCGTATTTTACCGCAGCGTCCTGCAAAACTGGAAGTCCGTTTTAAAGGACGGCGGATGGATTATATTTGAAGTCGGTGAGGGGCAGGCGGCGGATGTGCGCGCGCTGCTTCTCGAAGCCGGATTCCACAATCTCGGCTGCACGCTCGACACGCTCGGCACCGAGCGCGTCATTTACGCACAGAAAAAGAAACCGATTCCTACCGATTCTGAAGAAATGTGAGGGATGCATCATGGCAGAAAAGAAAAAGGCCGCCGCTCCGGCCGCCGTTGTGGCGACCGACAAGAAAAAAGCGCTGGAAACCGCGCTCGCTCAGATCGAAAAGAACTACGGCAAGGGTGCGATCATGCGCCTCGGCGACGATATTGCCGTGAACGTTGAGGCGATCCCCACCGGGTCTCTGTCGCTTGATCTCGCGCTCGGCATCGGCGGCGTGCCCCGCGGCCGTATCATCGAAATCTATGGCCCTGAATCCTGCGGCAAGACGACGCTTGCGCTGCACATCGTCGCCAGCGCGCAGAAGAGCGGCGGCGAGGCTGCGTACATCGACGTAGAACACGCGCTCGAACCGGCGTATGCCCGCGCGCTCGGCGTGGATATCGATAATCTTCTCATCTCCCAGCCGGACACCGGTGAGCAGGCGCTCGACATTACCGAAGCACTCGTGCGCTCCGGCGCGGTGGATGTGGTCGTGGTGGACTCCGTGGCCGCTCTCCTCCCCCGCAGCGAGCTCGAAGGGGAAATGGGCGAGAGCAGTGTCGGTGTGGTCGCCCGTCTGATGTCGCAGGCGCTGCGTAAGCTTGCCGGTGCCATCTCCAAGACGAACACCGTCGTCATCTTCATCAACCAGCTCCGCGAGAAGATCGGCGTTATGTACGGCAACCCCGAAACGACGCCGGGCGGTCGTGCGCTCAAATACTTCTCGAGCGTGCGCATCGACATGCGCCGCATCGAAACGCTCAAATCCGGCACGGAGATGGTAGGCAACCGCACCCGCGCCAAGGTCATCAAGAACAAGGTCGCGCCCCCGTTCAAGGAAGCCGAATTCGATATCATTTACGGCGAAGGCATTTCCAAGGTCAGTGAGATCATCGATCTCGGCGTGAAGCTTGAGCTCATCGACAAGGCGGGCGCGTGGTTCACCGTGAACGGCGAGCGCATCCAGGGCAAGGACAAGGTCAAGGAATATCTGGAATCTAACCCCGAGGTCGCCGACAAGATCGAGGCCGACATCCGCGCCAATGCCCACAAGCTGCTCACGCCGCAGGCGCGCAAGGCCGCCATTGCTGCGGGCCGCGCCATTGATATTTCCGCGGACGACTTCGAGGGCTGATGAACGACGAAGCCAAGCAGTGGGCGTTGAAAATTTTAGAACGCCGCGACGTATCGCGCAAAATGCTGCTCGATAAGCTCGCCGAAAAGGGCATCTCCGAGAGCGACGCCGCAGAAGTCACCGACTGGCTCTGCGGTCTCGGCGTTGTCAACGACGAGCGCTTCGCCGGTCTCGTTGTGCGCCATTATGCCGCCAAAGGCTACGGCGAGCGGCGCATCCGCGAGGAGCTCTTCCGCCGCGGCATCGACCGCGAGCTGTGGGACGCAGCGTTTGCCGAGCTGCCGGAGACGGACGATACCGTTGACCGGCTCTTTGCGGCAAAGCTGCGCGGCGATGCCTCCCCTGAGAATCTCCAACGCACGCAAAACTACCTCCTTCGCCGCGGCTTCTCCTGGGAGGAGATCCGCGCGGCGGCAGAACGCTATCTTTCCGGAAAGGACACGCCATGAACCAATCCTCCACGGTGGCCATGATCTCTCTCGGCTGCCCGAAAAACCTCGTAAACAGCGAGGAAATGCTGGCTCTGCTGCAGGACGCCGGGTATGCTTTCACCGACGATCTCACAAAGGCGGATGCCGTGATCATTAATACCTGCGCTTTTATCGAATCGGCCAAGACCGAGGCCATTGAAAAAATTCTCGAGACCGCCGCCTGCCGTGAGGAAAATCCGGAACTCAAGATCATCGTTTCCGGCTGTCTCGCCCAGCGCTACGCCGACGATATCCGTGCCGAGCTGCCGGAGGTGGACGGCATCATGGGTACCGGCAGCTACAGCGAGGTGGTATCCGTCGTAGAAGCCGTGCTCGCCGGGGATAAGCCGACGCGCCGCGGCGCGATCAGCGCGCCGCTCCACGATACGCCCCGCGCCATATCCACCGGGCCGGACTGGACGTATCTCCGCATTGCCGAGGGCTGCGACAACCGCTGCGCCTACTGCGTCATCCCGTCGCTGCGCGGCAAGTTCCGCAGCCGCACGAAGGAGAGCATTCTCGAGGAAGCCCGCCTTCTCGCCGCTTCCGGCGTGAAGGAGGTCATCATCGTGGCGCAGGACATCACGCGCTACGGCATCGATCTTTACGGGAAAGTCTGTCTCACGGAGCTCCTGAAAGAATTATGTAAACTTGATTTTCGCTGGGTGCGCCTGCATTACCTCTACCCCGAACTCATTGACGACGAGCTCATCGACGAGATCGCGTCGGAGGGCAAGATCGTAAAGTATCTCGACATCCCGATCCAGCACATCAACGACACGATCCTCCGCCGCATGAACCGCCGCGGCACGGGCGAGGAGATCCGCGCGCTTTTCCGGAAGCTGCGCGAGCGCATCCCGGGACTGGTGCTGCGCACGTCGCTCATCACCGGGCTCCCCGGCGAGGGCGAGGCGGAATTTGAGGAGCTGTGCGATTTTCTCCGCGAAGCGAAGATCGAGCGCGCCGGTGTGTTCCCCTACTCCCCCGAGGAGGGAACGCCTGCCGCTCTCATGCCCGACCGATGTTCGACCGAGGAGGCGCAGCGCCGCGCCGAGCTCTGCATGGAGATCCAGGCGGAGATCATGGACGGTTTTGCCGAAACGTTTATTGGCCGGGAACTCGACGTACTCGTCATGGGCCGAGAGCCGGACGGCACGCCGTGGGGACGCAGCGAGTATGATTCCCCGGATATTGACAGCCGCGTCATCTTCTCCGGTGACGCCAAGCCCGGCGACATGGTGCGCGTGCGCATCACCGGCACGGACGACGGCGAGCTCGTCGGCGAACAGATTTGAGAGTTTACCCGTTGGGGAGGAAGAATAAATGAAAATATTCAACGATATGGACATGCAGCTGGAGGAGTTCCAGCCCATCGAGCCGGGAAAAGTGAAGATGTACGCCTGCGGGCCGACGGTCTACAACTACATCCACGTGGGCAACGCCCGCCCGATCGTGATTTTTGATGTGCTTCGCCGGTATCTCGAATACCGCGGGTACGAGGTAACGTTCGTTCAGAACTTCACCGATGTGGATGACAAGATCATCAAGCGCGCCAACGAAGAGGGCGTCACCTCCGACCAGATCGCCGAGAAGTACATTGCCGAATACTGGAAGGACGTGACGGCGCTCGGCGTCCGCCCGGCGACGGTGCACCCCAAGGCGACCGAAAACATCGGCCAGATCATCAAGATCGTCAAAACGCTGATCGAAAAGGGCTATGCTTACGAGGTCAACGGCGACGTCTATTTCCGCACGCTCAAGTTTGACGGCTACGGCAAGCTCTCCCACCAGCCGATTGAGGATCTCCAGTCCGGTGCGCGCATCGACGTGAACGATGTGAAGGAAAACCCGCTCGACTTTGCGCTCTGGAAGGCCGCGAAGCCCGGCGAGCCGAGCTGGAATTCGCCCTGGGGCGCAGGCCGTCCCGGCTGGCACATTGAGTGCTCGGCCATGTCCAACCGCTATCTCGGCAAGACGATCGACATTCACTGCGGCGGCAGTGACCTTACCTTCCCGCACCACGAAAACGAGATCGCCCAGTCGGAGGCCGCGAACGGCTGCAAGTTCGTCAACTACTGGATGCACAACGGCTTCATCAATGTCGATAACCGCAAGATGTCCAAGTCGCTCGGCAACTTCTTCACCGTACGCGAGGCCGCCGAGGTCTACGGCTATGACTGCATCCGCATGTTCATTCTCATGAGCCACTACCGCAGCCCGCTGAACTACTCGGGCGAGATCCTCATGCAGGCAAAGGCCGCGCTCGAGCGTCTTTCCACGGCAAAGGACAATCTGGACTTCTTCTGCCAGAACGGCGCGGACGGCGATATGACCCCGGCCGAGGCCGAAACGCTTGCCTCACTCGGCGTTTACCGCCAGAAGTTCTGCGACGCAATGGACGATGACTTCAACACCGCCGACGCCATTTCCGCGATCTTTGAGCTGGTGCGTGAGATTAACTCCGCCGTTTCGCCGAACGCCCACCCGACGAAGGCGCTCGCCGAGGGCTGCCGTGCGCTGTATCTGGAGCTTTCGGATGTGCTTGGCATTCCCTTCACCGAGAAGAAGGACGAGCTTACCGCCGAGCAGGAAGCGCTCTTCAACGCCCGCAAGGAAGCCCGCAAGGCGAAAAACTGGGCGGAGTCCGACCGCATCCGCGACGAGCTCAAGGCGCAGGGCATTCTCGTGGAGGATACCCCGCAGGGCATGAAGTGGAAGCGGATTTGAGACATACCGGAGCATATAAATGGGCTTCAGACATTTTGTCTGAAGCCCATTAACATTTCCTTAATTCACACGGTCTTGACAGATCGTGTTTTTTTCTTTATCCCGGTTTATGCCGTCCTGTAGTATGCTGTATACAGCGAAAAAAACTATAGGAGGAATGACCATGAATCTCGAAAATATCACCAGACTTCTCAATCCCGGCGAACAGATCCTCTGGGCCTCGATGTCCCAGCCCGGCAAGCTCATGGACGAGAAAAACAAACAGCGCAATATGCGCTGGTTCATCATCGTCGGCGTGGCGTTCGCAGTGCTGATGTTCTTCTACGCCCGCGCCTGCATCCGCGCCGGTACGAGCGTGTTTTCCGTTGTGACTGTTGTATTTATCCTGATGGCCGTGATCATCTTCCTTGATCCCGTCACCACGTACAACAAGCTCAAGAAGGTCGAATACGCCATTACGACCGACCGCGTGATCGTCTGCTCGTCCACGGCGTCCAGCTTCTCTCTGCCGCGCGCCAAGGCCGCTCCCGTGCAGGTCATCGACGAGAGCGACGGCGTTTCCACGCTCATCATCGGCACAGACAAAACGGCAAAACCCACCAAGCTGCGCTCTCTCGGTCTCATGGGTCTTTTCGTCACCGAAAACGACAAGGATATCCCGCACCCGGTATTTTACCGCGTTCCCGATGCACAGGAAGCCGTCCGCATTCTGGAAGCTTCCGGAAACTGATCCGTATAATAATCCTTCTCTTTCCTTTCTCCCAATCTCCTAAGCGAAAAGGACGCTGTTCTCAATGAACAGCGTCCCTTTTTGCGCTTCGTAAGCTTTTATGACTCCGCCTCGTCCGCCGCATCGGCGTCCGTCATGCGGTAGCCGACGCCGATCTCGGTGAATATGTATTTCGGTTCAGCGGGGTTCTTTTCGATCTTCCGGCGGATATTTGCAACATTAACACGCAAAATCTGGTTGCTGCCGCCCGCGGACGGCCCCCACAGCTCTCGCAGAATGTAGTCATACGTGAGCACCTTTCCGGCATGCCGGGTGAGCAGCGACAGAATGCGGTATTCGCTCTGCGTGAGATGCACGTCCTCCCCGCAGATACGCACGCGCCGCCGCACGCAGTCGACCTCCAGATCGCCGCAGCGGTACACGCCCGTGCGTCCCACCTCGCCGCCCGCAGCGGTGCGGACATGGCGGAGCGCCGCGCGGATGCGCGCGAGGAGCTCGCCGGGGCCGAAAGGCTTCGTGAGATAATCATCCGCGCCCATATCAAGCGCTACGACCTTGTCCCGCTCACGGCCACGCGCGGAAACGACGATCACCGGCAGCGTCGACCACTTGCGGAGCCCGGAAAGAATGTCCATACCGTCCATATCCGGCAAGCTGAGATCAAGCAGCACGAGATCCGGGCAATGGGAACTGATAAGCGATACCGCCTCCCTGCCCATGCTCGCGCGGATGGTGTCAAATCCGTTGGCGTTGAGCACCGCTACAAGAAACGCGGCAATGGTCTCGTCGTCCTCTACGATCAGGATTTTGTCTCTTGTCTCCATGGCTGTCTCCTTTGCCGGTTGATTTCCGGGTAGTTACTCAGTAGGTTCGCTTTGTTCCGCGGCAGCGGCGTTCTCCGGCGGTACCGGCAGAGAAAAGCTCACCGCCGTGCCGCTGCCGGTATTCCGGGCGCTCATACTGCCGCCGTGCGCTTTCACAATGGACATGCAAACCGAAAGGCCGATGCCCATCTGACTGCGTCCACCAACGCCGTTTTTCTCCGGTGAAAAGCCAATCCCCTCAAAGAGGTGCGGCAGCTTTTCGCGCACAATGCCCGTGCCATTATCCTCCACGGTGAACACCGCAACGCTCCCCATTCGGTCGAGCGAGACCGTGATCTGCGTCGCGCCGCCGTGCCGGGCGGAGTTTTCCAGAAGATTTGTGAGCACCTGCTCTATGAGCACCGGGTCCATCGGCACAAGCAGCACCGATTCGGGAAGCTGCGGTGTGACCGAAACGCCCGGGAAGTGTTTTTTGAATTTGGTAATGGCGGAGAAAATGACTTCCTCGGCCACTTCATCCTGCTTTTCAATGCGCGCCGATTCGAGACCGATACGCGTGACGGAAAGCAGGTTTTCCACCATGCGGATGAGCCATTCGGCATCTTCGTTAATGCTGCCGAGAAGCTGCTTTTTCTGCCAGTCCGGCAGGTTTTCGTTTTCGAGAAGTGTGACCGCCGAGCCGGAGATTGCCGTGAGAGGCGTGCGCAGATCGTGCGATATCGCCCGCAGGAGATTGGCGCGCATGCGCTCGCTCTCCGCCTCCATACGGATGCGCTCCTGCCGTTTGAGCGTTGCCGTGAGCGTGTTGACCGTGAGTGAAACGGCGAGCATCGTGAGAAACGTGAGCGGATAGCCGGACAGGGAGAAGTTAAAGTCCATGTACGGATAGGTAAAAACATAATTCACCGCAAATACGCTCAAAAGCGATACGACCGTACCGCAGAGATATCCGTCCGTCAGCAGCGACACGAGCAGCACGCAGAGCACATACACCAGAGGAACGTATGTTTCGTTCCGTTCGAGACTGACCTTATCCATGCCGAAGCTCTGAAGAAGCGCACAAATAAGGGTCGTCAAGGCAAAAAGCCCCGCCGTGATCCCGGCACTCTTCCATGTAACCGCCCAGTTTTCCTTCTTCCGCACCGCGAATCACCTCTGCGTCTATTGTATCATAGAACGGATAAAGAATTTGTTAGGATTTTTACAAAACCAGCGCGTCCACGGCGCGGACAAGAAAGCATTCACGGTAGCTTTGCGAGAGGCTCTCGTGCGCGGCAGCCGCCTCGGCGCGCTCCTCGAAAATGCCGAATACCGCGCTGCCCGTGCCGGTCATCACCGCGCCGAGAGCGCCGCCGTCGAGCAGTGCACCGCGGATCGAGCCGATCTCCGCGCTGCTGCGCGGCAGCGCCTCTTCAAACACGTTGTACATCCGCCGCGCTGCGCCGCGCAGATCTCCATTGCGCAGCGCAGTGCAAAGCCCCTGCGTATCCGGGTGCGCCGTGACACGGCGTTTATCGATGCGGCCGAAGAGTTCCGCCGTGGAAACGGAAAACGGCGGTTTGCATATCACGATCCATCCGCCCGGAAGCTCCGGCAGCGGCGAGAGTATCTCCCCGCGTCCCTCGGCAAGCATCATGCCGCCGGTGACGCAGTACGGCACGTCGGATCCGATGGCGAGTGCAAGAGCGCGCAGCCGCTCCGCCGAAAGGTTTGCTCCGGTGAGCACATTGAGCGCGCGAAGCACCGCCGCGGCGTCCGTGCTGCCGCCCGCCATACCGGCGCCTACCGGCACGCGTTTTTTTATGCGGATGTCCGCGCCGAGAGACGTCTCGCCCGCAGCATCAAAAAACACCCGCGCTGCTCGCACGGCGAGATTCCGCTCGTCCCGCGGCAGCCACGGAAGCGAGCACACCGCTTCGATCTTCCCGTCGGCGCGGAGAGAGAGAGCAACATCGTCCCAGAGCGAAACGCTGCCCATGACCATGGTGAGATCGTGGTAGCCGTCCGCGCGCTTCGCATGGACGTCGAGAGAATAGTTCAGCTTGGCATAGCCCTTTTCGTTTACCGTCATAAGAGCGCACCCCTTTTCTTATTTCGCATTTTACCGTATTTCTTTTGTCAATGCAACATTTCCGGCTTTGTCGCGTTTTTTTACATTTTGTTCGCACACAGTGTTCCATCTTCGCTATAATTGGTATATAATAGTATTTTAGAAAATTGGGCAATTCTTACCGTACATACAGGGAGGCTGCAAATATGGCAAAAAAAGTACTGGTAGTCGAGGATGACAGCAACATCGCGGAACTGCTGCGCCTGTATCTCGAAAAGGACGGGTTCGACGTTTTTCTCGCCGCCGACGGCGGAGAGGGCATCCGCCGCGCGCAGGAGCTTCAGCCGGATCTCATTCTTCTTGACATCATGCTGCCGGTCGTGGACGGCTGGGTTGTCTGCTCCGAGGTTCGGAAAACCTCCAAGGTGCCGATCATCATGCTGACCGCGAAAGGCGAAACGTTTGATAAAATCTCGGGGCTCGAAATGGGCGCGGACGACTATGTAACGAAACCGTTCGAGGTCAAGGAGCTGATGGCACGTATCCACGCCGTCATGCGCCGCAGCGAGCCGGAGACCGCGCCGCACACGGCGGAAAAGCGTCTCACCTTCGATAAGCTCGTGATCGATTTGGATTCCTATGAGCTCATCGTAGACGGCAAGCGTGTGGAGGCGCCCCCCAAGGAAATGGAGCTTCTCTACCATCTTGCCTCCTCCCCCAACCGCGTGTTCACCCGCAACCAGCTTCTGGACGAGGTGTGGGGCTTTGATTATTTCGGCGATTCCCGCACCGTGGACGTCCACATCAAGCGTCTGCGCGAAAAGCTCGAGGGAGTTTCGGACAAATGGTCGCTCAAGACGGTCTGGGGCGTCGGGTACAAGTTCGAATCGGTCGAATAAGCCATGCACAGAACGTATTTCCGAACCTTCACCACGACCGCGGCGATGGTTCTCATAAGCTTTCTGCTCATCGGCGCGGCGTTCGGCTTCGCGAGCCGGCAGGTGTTCGTGTCCGAGGCGCGCGAGAGCATGATGACGAACTCGCGCGAGATATCGCGCATGGCGGTCGCCTATGCCGCCGAGGGGGATCTCCGCTCGCTGGAGCTGCGCATGACGCTCAGCACCATCGGCGCGAGCACGAACCAGCACATTTTCATCGTCAACCCCTCCGGGTATATCATCACCTGCTCAGATTCCGCCGTTTTCTGTGAGCACATCGGAAAACGTCTGGATGAAAACGTGTCGGCGAGCCTACCGGATACCGGCACGATCACGTCGCTCGGCACGCTGGGCGGGTTTTACGCGAGCGAACACTATACCGTCATATCTGCGCTCACCGACGACGGCGAGCTTCTGGGCCATCTGTTCGTTTCCAAGGACACGGGCACCGCGCTCTCCATCTGGGAGACGATCGTGCCGCTTTTCTTCTTCATCAGTCTCATCGTTCTCTGTCTCGCGCTCATTTTCAGCTACGCGAGTTCCAAATATTTCGCCAAGCCTCTGCGCGACATGGCGGACGCGGCGCGGCGCTTTGGGCGCGGCGAGCTGGACGTGCGCGTGGAGCCGACCGACAGCACCGACGAGATCGGCGAGCTGACGGAGGCCTTCAACTCCATGGCAGATTCACTCGAACAGTCGGAGACGAAGCGGCGCGAGTTCATCGCGAACGTATCGCACGAGCTCAAAACGCCGATGACGACGATCTCCGGCTTTGCCGACGGCATTCTTGACGGTACGATCCCGCCGGAGTCGGAAAAGAAATATCTCCAGATCATTTCCTCGGAGACAAAGCGGCTGGCGCGGCTCGTGCGCAGCATGCTTGAGCTTTCCCGTCTGCAGGCGAAGGATCGCGCAACGCTCCTCAAGAGCAGTTTTGATATCTCCGAGCAGCTCCGGCTCACGCTCATCACGTTTGCCGACAAGATCGACCAGAAGCATCTGGACGTGGAATTTAACGTTCCCGAAGAAGCGATCCTCGTTCTCGGCGATGTGGACGCCATCACGCAGGTCATCTACAACCTGCTCGATAACGCCATCAAATTCTCCCGCGAAAGCTCGCAGCTCACCATTTCGCTCTGGAAGGACAGCAAAAAGGCATATGTCTCCGTCCGAAACTGCGGCAGCACCATTCCAGAGGCGGAGATTCCGCTCCTCTTCGACCGCTTCCACAAATCCGACCGCAGCCGCAGCCAGGATCGCGACGGCGTCGGTCTGGGTCTTTATATCGTCAAAACTATTCTGAACAATCACGGCGAGGACATCGCCGTAACAAGCCGCCAGGGCGTCACCGATTTTGTGTTCACGCTCGCGCTCAAACCGTAAAGGGCGGAAAGGAGTTTTATGGAAAATCAGGAATCTTTATGGTATGCATGCTCCGGCGACACGCCGCAGCCCCACGCGCCGGGCAGCGCGGCCGCCGGAAAGCCGAAGCGGAAAATGCCTGCCTGGGGCATCGCGCTGATCCTCGTTTGCACAGCGATACTGATCATTGGCTCATGTCTGATCTTTCGCGGCGGCTCAACGCTCGCTCCCGCCACCCCGGGCTCTGCCGGCGAGCTGCCGGGCGATTACAAATCGTTTTTTGAAAACTACTTCACCGCGAACGAGGAGACGCAGGAGTGCACCATCCCGACGGTGCAGACAACAGAGCGCGTAACGCTACCTCTCTCCCCGGCGGGCGAAGCGCCGCTCACCGCGCAGGAGATCTACGAGCGCTGCGCCCCCTCGATCGTTGCGGTGTCGGCCTTCCCGGACGAGGCATCGGACGACAGCTATTACTGGGGCTCCGGCGTTATTCTCACCGAGGACGGATATATCCTCACGAACTCCCACGTTGTAGAGGGCACCTGCCGCGCGCGCATCACGCTCTGGAACGATACGGAGTATGACGCTTTGCTCGTCGGCTACGATCCGCGCACCGACATCGCCGTATTGAAGATCGACGCGCACGGCCTCACCGCCGCGGAGTTTGCCTCCACCGATTCGCTGCTCATAGGCGACGCGGTATACGCCATTGGGAACCCGCTCGGCAAGGAATTTCGCAGCACGATGACCGAGGGCATCATCTCCGGCATCAATCGCGACATTTCGCACAACGGCGTGACAAACAGCCTGCTCCAGACCTCCGCGCCCATCAACGAGGGCAACTCCGGCGGCGCGCTCATCAACGTTTACGGGCAGGTCATCGGCATCACCAATATGAAAATGAGCAACCAGTATATCGGCTCGGTATCCATTGAGGGTGTAGCGTTTGCCATCCCGTCCGGCACCGTTAAAACGATCGCGGACAGCCTGCTCGAATCCGGCGAGGTTCGCGGCCGCCCGGCGCTCGGCATCACCGTCGGCAAAGTGCCGCAGGCGGCGATGGAGGAATATGGCCTTCCCGCCGGTCTTTACGTGAGCGCCGTTTCGGAAGACTCCGACTGCGCAGCCCAAGGCATTGTGGCCGGAGACGTGCTCCTTGCTGCAAACGGCACGGAGCTTTCCGTCAACGAGGATCTCACCGGCATCATTGCCGGTCTCTCCGTCGGCGACGAGATCACGCTCACCGTATGGCACGAAGGCGAGACGCGCGATGTCACCGTGAAGCTTGTGGACGTTAACGATGTTTATTGATACTGCTATAGAAAGGGATAGAACCATGAACGAAAAGATCATTGAAAACTTTCTTTCTCTCTGCGCCATTCCGCACAAGTCCCACCATGAGGAGAAGATCAGCCAGTTTCTCTATGACTGGGCTGTGAAAAAGGGTCTTGCCGCCGTGCGTGACGAAGAGGGCAACGTCATCATCGATAAGCCCGGCTCCGCCGGACACGAGGACGCGCCGCGCACCATTCTGCAGGCGCATATGGACATGGTCGTCGTCTGGGAGGACGGCATGACCTTTGATCCTCTCAACGACACCATCACCGTTATCAACGACGGCAAAACGCTCAAGGCCAAGGGCACGTCCCTCGGCGGTGACGACGGCGCAGGCGTCGCGCTCGCAATGTCCATTCTGGAGGATGAGTCCGCCGTGCACGGCCCGATCCGCGCGATCTTCACCGTGGATGAGGAGGACGGCATGTCCGGCGCAGACAATCTCGATCCGAAGCATCTGGGCGCCAAATATCTCATCAATCTCGACTGGGAGGAGTTCGGCTCGCTCTGCAATTCGAGCGCCGGCAGCGACATGTACCGCATGCACCGCGCTGCCGAGTGGGAAAATGTCTCCGGCAAAGCGTACAAAATCTCCGTGAGCGGCCTTGTCGGCGGCCATTCCGGCGCTTCCATCCATCTCCGGCTCGCCAACGCCATACGCATCGCGGCGCGCACGGCGAAAACCGCGCTGGACGCCTGCCCCGGTGCACGTCTCGCCGCCTTCCGCGGCGGCAGCGCTCACAACGCCATCCCTGCCTCCTGCACCGCCGTGATCACCGTTCCCGAAAAGGACGCCGAAGCGGTGCTCGAAGCGCTCAACACCCACGCTCTTACCGAGGCCGTTGCCTGTGCCGCGACCGACCCGGACGCGAAGGTCGCCGTCACGGCCGTGGAAGTCCCTGAAAAGGCGCTCACGGGCGGGCTCTCCCGCGACTATATCGCGCTGCTCACCGAGGTGTTCGACGGCGTGCACACCATGTCGCCGTCCATTCCGTCGCTCGTGGAGAGTTCGGCGAACACCGGTCTTGCCGCCGTTGGCGAGGACGAGGCGCAGTTCACCGTCCACCAGCGCAGCAGCGAGCCGGCCATCACCGCGGAGATGAAGACGGAATACGAGCACCAGGCCTCCGAGCACGGCTTTACCATGACGCTGCTCAGCTCCTCCCCCGCATGGCCGCTCAAGCCCGGCAGCGAGCTGGTCGGCATCTGCGAGCGCATTTTCAAGGAGCAGAACGGACGCGACATGTCCGTGGAGCCGGTGCACGCCGGTCTCGAGTGCGGCAGCTTCTCCTCCGCCAACCCCGCGCTTGACATCATTTCCATTGGCCCCGATATTCTGGACATCCACTCCCCGCGCGAAACGCTCGTGCTCGACACCGTATACGGCTGCGACACGCTCATCCGCGCCATTTTGAAGGAGATTGCTGACAAAAAGGCATGAAGACCTACGACGCCGGAAAATTTGATATTGCCGTTATCGGCGCCGGTCACGCGGGCATTGAGGCCGCGCTCGCTGCGGCGCGGCTTGGGCTGCGCACCGTATGCTTCACGGTAAATCTCGACAGTGTCGGCAACATGCCATGCAACCCCGCCATCGGCGGCACGGGCAAGGGGCATCTCGTCCGCGAGCTTGACGCGCTCGGCGGTGAGATGGGCAAGGCGGCGGACGCCGCGGGCATCCAGTTCCGAATGCTCAACCGCGGCAAAGGCCCCGCCGTCTACTCCCTGCGCGTGCAGGCCGACCGGCGGCGCTATCAGGAGATCATGAAGGAGACGCTGGAGACGCAGGAAAATCTTGTGCTGCATCAGGCGGAGATCGTCTCCATCGGCCTTACGGACGGGCACGTTTTCTCCGTCACAACACACACGGGCGCGGTATACGCGGTGCGCGCTGTTGTTGTTGCGACCGGGACGTATCTCGGCGGGCGGACGATCGTGGGCGACGTTGTGCGCACCTCCGGCCCGGATGGGCTCGCCGCGGCGACGGAGCTCACAAAGTGCCTCGTCGGTATGGGGCTTCGTCTCCGCCGGTTCAAGACCGGCACGCCGCCGCGTGTGAACGCGCGCAGCGTCCGTTTTGACGAGATGCAGCTCCAGCCCGGCGACGAAGAGATCGAGCCGTTTTCCTATTCCACCGATGCCGCGGCGCTGCAAAACCGCGCTGTATGCTGGCTTACCTACACCAATTCCCGCACGCACGAGATCATCCGCGCCAATCTCGACCGCAGCCCGCTTTTCAACGGCATCATCGAGAGCACCGGCCCGCGCTACTGCCCTTCGATCGAAACGAAGATCGTCACATTCCCGGACAAGGAGCGTCACCAGCTCTTCATTGAGCCCATGGGTCTGCACACGCAGGAGCTGTACATTCAGGGTCTCTCCTCCTCCCTGCCGGAGGATGTGCAGATCGAGGTCGTCCGCTCCATTCCGGGACTGGAAAACGCCGAGATGCAGCGCTGCGCTTACGCCATTGAGTACGACTGCGTTGATCCCACGGAGCTGCGCGCCACGCTCGAGAGCAAGAAGATCCCCGGTCTCTACGGTGCCGGGCAGTTCAACGGCTCCTCCGGCTACGAGGAAGCCGCCGTGCAGGGGTTCGTGGCAGGCGTGAATGCCGCGCTCAAGCTGAAGGGCGAAGAACCGCTCATTCTTCGCCGCTCGGATGGCTACATCGGCACGCTCATCGACGATCTTGTCACCAAGGGCACCGAGGAGCCGTACCGCATCATGACATCGCGCAGCGAGTACCGCCTGCTCCACCGACAGGACAACGCCGACGAGCGTCTCACACACATCGGCCACCGCGTCGGCCTCATTTCCGATGAACGGCTTGCCGCCGTACAGGAAAAGTACGCCGCTGTGGCGAAGGAACGTGCGCGGCTCGAACATACACACCTCGCCCCCGGCGAGGCGATCAACGCGCTGCTGCGCGAAAAGGGCACGGCGGAGATCGTCTCGGGCGCCTCGCTCGCCGATCTTCTGCGCCGCCCGCAGATCGAATATGCCGACCTTCTGCCGTTTGACCCGGAGCGCCCGGCGCTGCCGCGCGCCATCGGCGATGAGATATCCATCACGCTCAAGTATGAGGGCTACATCCGCCGCCAGCTCAAGCAGGTGGAGGATTTCCAGCGCATGGAGGAACGCCCCCTGCCGGAGGACATCGACTATACCGCCGTTCCGGGACTTCGTACCGAGGCGCGGCAGAAGCTTGCCGCCATCCGTCCCGTAAGCTTTGGGCAGGCGTCGCGCATTTCCGGCGTGTCCCCCGCGGATATGACAGCGCTCATGATCTATACCGAGAGCGGGAAGGAGCGCCGCTATGGATAAGGTCGTTCTCGGGCTCTCCGGCGGCGTGGATTCCGCCGTGGCCGCGCACCTGCTGCGCAAATCGGGGCTGGAGGTTTACGGGCTCTATCTCGACAACGGTCTCCCCGGCGCGGACGCCGCGCGCGAGGCCGCCGCGTCGCTCTTCATTCCGCTCACGATCGTCGACAGCCGCGAGGCGATGGAAAAACACGTCTGCGCCCCGTTTGCCGCGGCGTATCTCCGCGGGGAGACGCCGAACCCCTGTATTCTCTGCAACCCGGCCGTCAAATTCCGCGCGCTGCTGGACGAGGCACGGCGGATCGGGGCAAAGTATATCGCCACCGGGCATTACGCCCGGACAGAAAACGGCGCCATCTACCGCGGGCAGCCGGAAAACGATCAGAGCTACATGCTCTGCCGTCTGACACCGGATGAGGTGAACGCCCTGCTGCTGCCTCTCGCGCCGTATAAAAAGACGGAAGTCCGCACGCTTGCAGAGGAGCTGGGGCTCCCGGTCGCCCATAAGCCGGACAGCATGGATATCTGCTTTATCCCTGACGGCGATTACGCCGCCTGGATCGAGAGGCGCGGCATCACGCCCCCACCGGGGGATTTTGTTTTAGACGGCAAGGCCGTGGGAAAACACCGCGGCATCCATCACTATACCGTCGGCCAGCGCCGCCACTTCGGCATCGGGTTTGGAAAACGCGTGTATGTTTCCGATATCTTCCCGGAGACAAACGAAGTCCGCCTCTCCTCCGACGATGCCGCCGTATGGCGAGAGAACTTCCGCGTGCGCGACGTAAACTGGCTCGTGCCTCCCAAAGGCGAGACCGTATGCGGCGTTCGCATCCGCCATTCGCGTCGTGAGCTGCCCATCGGAACCGTAACGCCGGACGGAGACGGCGCGCTCGTCCGCTTTGACGCGCCGGTGCGCGCCCCTGCCCCCGGCCAGACCGCCGCTTTTTACGACGGTGAGCGTCTGCTCGGCGGCGGATTTATTGTAAAGTAGCAAAAGAGAGGGCTTCTCGCCTTCTCTTTTTGTTTTTTCTGCGCATTTACTTTAATGTGGTAGCGTGCTAATATACTACCATAATAAATCAAACACAGGAGAGACCCACCATGAAAAAGATTCTTACCATCGCACTTACCCTTTGTCTGCTCGTAACGGCGCTGGCCGGCTGCGGCAGCAGCGCCCCCGCCGCTTCCGATCCGACCGCCGCTCCCGCCGAAGCTCTGGCGGAGGCAACTGCGGAGGCAACTGCGGAGGCTACGGCAGAGCCCGCCGCCGAGGGCGGCAAACTGATCGTCGGCTTTGACGCTGAGTTTCCCCCGTTCGGCTACATCGCCGAGGACGGCAGCTATGACGGCTTCGATCTCGCGCTTGCGCAGGAGGTCTGCGCACGGCTCGGCTGGGAGTATGAGGCCGTGGCGATCGACTGGGCGTCGAAGGACGCCGAACTCAAGGCCGGAAACATCAACTGCATCTGGAACGGCTTCACCTGCACCGGCCGCGAGGACGAGTACACCTGGTCGGACGCCTACGTAGACAACAGCATCGTCGCCATCGTCCGTGCTGACTCCGGTATCGAATCGCTCGCCAATCTCGCCGGAAAGACCGTGATGGTGCAGTCCGCTTCCTCCGGTCTCGACGCGCTCACCGCAAACGAAGAGCTGACCGCCTCCTTCGGCGAGCTTGTGCAGCTGCCCGATTACAACACCGGCTTCCTGGAGCTGCGTCAGGGCACGGTGGACGCCGTTATCGTTGATGTCGGCGTCGGCAACTACCAGATCGTCAACACCGAGGGCGACTACGTTGTCCTCTCTGAGCCTGTCTCCGTGGAGCAGTACGCTGTCGGCTTCTATCTCGGCAACGAGGCGCTGCGTGACGCCGTGAACGAGCAGCTGCTCGCTATAGCGGAGGATGGCACGATGATGAGCATTGCCGAAAAATACGTTGACAAGGGCCTTTCCCTTTAATGCATCTCCCTCTCAAATAAAAATTTTCCGGGGTTTTATACCCCCGGGCGGATACGCTAATGCGTCTCCGCGCCAACCTGTCTACGGAAAGGATCGATCCGATGAGCATTCAAACCATGCTGGTCTCTCTCTCGCAGGCGTTTCTCACAACGCTCGCCATATTCTTTCTCACGCTGCTCGGCTCGCTGCCGCTCGGTCTTGTCGTTTACTTTGCGCGCAAGAGCCGCTTTTCGCCGCTCCGATGGCTCACAAAGGTATACATCGCCATCATGCGCGGCACGCCGCTCATGCTGCAGGTCATGGTAGTGTACTATGGGCCGAGCCTTCTGCTCGGCATGACGCTGCCGCGGAACTGGCGCTTTGCCGCCGTGATCGTTGCGTTCGTCATCAACTACGCCGCGTATTTCGCCGAGATCTACCGCGGCGGCATCGAATCCATCAGCGCCGGCCAGTATGAGGCCGCGCAAGTGCTCGGTTATCGCCGAGGGCAGACATTTTTCCGCATCATTCTCCCGCAGATGGTAAAGCACGTACTGCCGAGCGTCACGAACGAGGTCATCACGCTCGTAAAGGACACCTCCCTCGCCTCGGTCATCGGCACGGTGGAGATGTTCACGCGCGCCAAGCAGATCGCCGTTGCACCGAACTCGCCGGGCATGCTGGCGTTTGCCGCCGCAGCCGTATTCTATTTCGTATTCAACAGCCTTGTCGCCCTCGCCATGGAGCGGATCGAAAAGGCGTTCGCCTATTACCGCTGAAGGAGGGCCGGACATGAGTATTTTGGAACTGCGCCACATCCGCAAGAGCTTTGACGGGCAGGGCGTATTGGAGGATATCTCCCTCTCCGTCCCGGCCGGGAGCGTCACGGCGATCATAGGCCCCTCCGGCAGCGGCAAATCCACGCTGCTGCGCTGCGCCACGCTGCTCGAAACCGCCGACGACGGCGACATTATCTACGAGGGAAAATATGCGGCGAAGGACGGCGTTTACGCCTCCAAGGCCGAGCTGCACGCCATCCGCCGGTATTTTGGTCTCGTTTTCCAGAGCTACAATCTGTTTCCGCACTTTACGCTTTTGAAAAACGTAATGGACGCGCCCGTACAGGTGCAAAAGCGCCCCGCCGCCGAGGTGCGCGAGGAGGCTATGGCGCTGCTGGAGAAAATGGGGCTTGCCGACCGCGCCGGCGCCTATCCCTGCCAGCTCTCCGGCGGACAGCAGCAGCGCGCGGCGATCGCGCGCGCGCTGTGCATGAAGCCGGAGCTGCTGTTCTTTGATGAGCCGACGAGCGCGCTCGACCCGGAGCTCACGGGCGAGGTACTGCGTGTTATCCGCTCGCTCGCCGAGGAGAAGATGACGATGGTGATTGTCACGCACGAAATGCAGTTTGCCCGCATGGTCGCCGACCACGTCGTATTCATGGACGGCGGGTGCATCGTGGAGGAGGGCACGCCCGAGCAGGTCATCGATGCGCCGCAGCAGGAGCGCACACGCGCCTTTCTGCGCCGGTTGGAACGGTAATTTTCGCCGGGGCTTGATTTTCTCACCGGAATCCGCTATCATAAAATCCGCCTTTTTATATATATAGGCAGATTTTTTGTTTGGAAGGGTCGAACGTATGAAAAAGACGCGGAAAATTCTCTCTCTCGTGCTGTGTGCCGTGGTGTGCTTTCTGCTGCTGCCCGGCTGCGGCGCAGGGAATACCATCCGCTTTAAAATGATCGCGGAGCTCAATCAGGAGGAATTCTGCGTTGCTTTCCGCAAGGACGATCCGCTCTGCGATATATTCACCGCCGCGCTGCAGGAGCTCTCTGCCGACGGACAGATCTCCCGCCTGAGCGCCCAATATCTCGGCACGGACTATAGCTGCATGGAGGCTGTCCCCGGCGCTGTCCAGCTTCTGGAAACGCCGCCGGAGCCGGGACGGAAGCTTCGCATCGGCGTGCAGGACGGCATTGCGCCGATCTCCTCCTCCCGCGATGACGGCTCGTTCGGCGGTCTGATCCCGGATCTCGCGCAGCTCGTGGCGGAAAAGCTTGGGTGGACATTCGAGTACATGGTCATCAACAGCGACAACGTCGCCGCCGAGCTCGGCAGCGGCAATATCGACTGCGCGTGGATGGCGGCGTCCTTCTCCGGCAGCTCGAGCACCGTCTCCCTCTCCCCCGGCTGGCTGCGCAACACGCACGAGCTCGTCGTGCGGAGCGACAGCCGCTATACGCGCAAAAACAGTCTCAAGGGCAAGGTGATCGGCATTACCGACGCCACCGCGCTCGCCGCGCTCAAGGAAAGCGGCATGGACGCGAAGGTCGGCTCGGTATGGTACTATGACGATCTCGCCGCCTGCTTCACGGCGCTCGCCGCCGGAGACTGCGACGCCGTGGTGATCGACGGCATTGTGTCCGGGTACTACATGTAAATTATAGAAGGAGCGCTCCGCACATGCAGGGCGCTCTTTCCATACTATGAAGTGAGGCGCGCCCCCCAAAGCCGTAGCCGAATTGCGGTGGAAAGGGGGAAATCCATGAAACGCTGCTGGAAGGACTGGATACGAAAGGCAGGCATCCGCGCGCTCAAAACCGTTGCACAAACCGCCGTTGCCACCATCGGCACATCCGTTGTGATTTCAGAGATCAACTGGATGCTCGTCGGCAGCACCTCGCTGCTCGCCGGTGCTCTTTCGCTTTTAACGTCACTCGCCGGGATCCCGGAGGAATGCCCGGAAGAAGCGGCCCCGGCAGAACCGCCCGAAAGCTGACAGAATAGATAAAAGCCCCGCCGGACTATTCCGGCGGGGCAATTTGTGTTGACGGGAAAACCCTTCCGTCAGCCTAACGGCCGCCACCTCCCCTATTAGGGGAGACAAGTCAGTCATCAGAAAAACCCACTTGGCTCCCCTAACAGGGGAGCTGGCTCGCCAAAGGCGAGACTGAGGGGTTCTCTCTGCCGTTAGGCGTACTGGTCGACGACCTTGAGGGCGCTGTCGCTGTCGGAGCAGACGACGGCAATGACGTAATTGCCGATCGTCTTTACCGGCGCGTTCTCGAGCGACATCGCGGCGGCGGGGCCGTAGCTCTTGTAGGCCTCGATCCGGTCAGCCACGAATGCCTGAAGCGCTGTGAGCAGGCGCTGCGCGGCGGCGGCGTCCACGGCCTCGAAGCAGACGATCTGCTCGGCAGTCGCTGCCGTGCCGCAGTAGACAAGCGCGCTCTTATAGTCAGCGGTGTCCACGCCGTAGTACTGGGGGATCACGGCGTCATCCAGCTGGCTGAGGCTGTCGGTGAAGTTGGCGTTCGCGAGCACGTCGTCCACAAAGGCGCGCGGCTCCATCGTCTTTTTCGAGCCGCCGCAGCCGGTGAGCACAGCAAAGAGGCATACGAGCGCGAGCAGCAGAGAAATGGTCTTTTTCATAGATTTACCTCGTTTCTTATTCAGTGAGAAGGCCCTCGTCCACATAGTGGGTCTTCATGTAATTGGCCCAGGCAACATACCCGGATTTTTCAAAGTGCTTTCCGTCTCCAGCGAAGGCATAATCGCTCGAAAGGAAGCCGTACTCGTCCACCAGCATGGAGTAAATGTCGAGATACCAGCAGTTGTTGTCCGCGCAGAGCTGCTTGAGCGCAGAGTTAAAGGAATTGATGCGCTCCATGCTCTGCACCTCGTTGGGATCGGCGTCCACTTTCTGCGTGACAGGCGTGACGGAGATAATGTAGATGTTCGCCTTCGTCTGGTGCTCGCGGACGTAGTCGATGAGCGTTTTATAGCTCTGCACAAAGGAGTTCACATCCGTGCCGACCTCGTTGAGGCCGAACATCAGATAGATATCCTGATAGTAATCGGGGTCGTTGAGCGTGAGCGGCGAGAGATCGAGCGTGCCGAGAACATTGTTCACGACGGCGCCGGTACCGTAAATATACCGCATGTTCGTTACGCCGGACCACATTAAGAAGCCCTCGACGAGGGAATTTCCGATCATGCAGGAGCGATCAAAATGACTGTCATACACCGCCTCCGCACGTTCCGGAACGATCGCGCCCCAATCGGCGGGGACAATGAGATCGCCGTCGCGCTTGGCCTTGGCTCCCGAGGGCGTCGGCGTCGGCACAGCGGTCGGCTTCGGTGTCATGGATACCTCAGCGCTCGCCTCCGGCGTTGCTTCGCCCGGCTGCGGCGTGTCCGCCGGGCGGGGCGTTGCGGTCACGGGGGCGTAGCTCGGCAGGGTGTACATCGGCTTTTCGCTGCCCTTCTGCGCCAGCTTCACGATGCCAAAGATCAAAAGCCCGACAAGGACGAGCGCGATGAGCAGAAACGCCGGATGAATGCGGTTTTTTCCGATGCGCGGCAGACGGAAGGAAAAGCCTCCCCCACCGGTATTGGACGGCGGGCGGCGCGGCGGCGTGCCGCTGCCGGAGGCTCGTCCCGCGGTGCCGCGCTGCGCCGGACGGCGGACAGCACCGGGACGGTAATAGTCCCCGTGCGGACGCTGCGATGCGCCGTAAGAGCGCTGCGGCGTTTCTGCCTGCGGGATATTCGCGCCATAGAACGGGTCGCTCTCCGTTTCCGGCGGCTGCGGTGCAGCACGGTAGCCGCCGGTCGCATACGGCTGGCGGTATGTGCCGTCGCTGCGGCGGTAGGGCGCAGCCTGCTGCGCCGGAGCAGCATTATAATACGGCTCAGCCTGTCGCGGCTGCGCGGCATTGCGGTAGGGCCCGGCCTGCGGCTGCGGCGTTCTTCCATAAGGTTCTGCCTGCGGCTGGGCGGGCACGGCGCGGCGAGTGTTTGGTGCGCCCTGCTCCAGATTGCCGCTGCGGAGAGCGTCCCACGAAATTTCCGTGAACGCCGTGCTTTGGCCGCCGTAGTACGGCTCCTGCCGCCGCTGCTGCGGCTGGCGGCTATTGTAGGCGTTATAGTCCGCATAGCTCTGCGCCGGGCGGCTCTGCGGCGTATACGGCACGGCGCGCGGTGCCGTTCTTCCCGTATCCGCTGCCGGGCGGGCGGCGCGGCGGTTTCCGTTTTCGGTCTCGGTATATTCCGGCGCCGGGCGGCCGGAGCTTGGCGTACGGCGCACACTGTCGAGCGGCAGCTCGGTAAAAAGGGCGCTCTCGCGCTGAGAGGGTGCACCCTCCTGCTGCGGCGGACGCGACGCGCCGTCTTTGCGGTAATAGCTGGATCCGCGGTTTTCCATATGGAAAAAATACCTCCGCATAAAATTACAAGTTTATTATAGTGTTTTATGTCTTACTATGCAAGTAAAAAAAACGTTTCGTTTTTCTTGCGCAGCGGCGCTTGGCGTGGTATAGTAATTTAGTTAAAATAGAGTTATTGTACACAAAAGGAGTATTCCCATGTGGATCGCCGATAATTGGAAAGACTACGAGCTGCTCGACGCTTCAAACGGCGAGCGTCTGGAGCGCTGGGGGCAGCACATTCTCGTCCGCCCCGACCCGCAGGTTATCTGGAAAACGCCGCGCACCTCGCCCGCCTGGAAGCGTCCGGAGGGGCGCTACAGCCGCAGCCACACGGGCGGCGGCTCGTGGGATAAGAGCGCTCTCCCGGCGAGCTGGGACATTCGCTACGGCTCGCTCACGTTTCATGTAAAGCCCATGAACTTCAAGCACACCGGCCTCTTCCCCGAACAGGCAGCGAACTGGGACTGGATGCAGAAAAAGATCCGCGAGGCGAACCGTCCGATCAGCGTTTTGAATCTCTTTGCCTATACCGGCGGGGCAAGCGTTGCATGTCTCGCCGCGGGCGCGAGCGTCTGCCATGTGGACGCCGCGAAGGGCATGGTCGCCTGGGCGAAGGATAATGCCGCGGCATCCGGCGTTGCGGGCGCGAGCGTCCGCTGGATCGTGGACGACTGCGCCAAATTTGTTGAGCGCGAGATCCGCCGCGGACACCGGTACGACGCCATCATCATGGATCCGCCGTCCTATGGCCGCGGGCCGGGCGGCGAGGTTTGGAAGCTGGAGGACAACCTCTGGGACTTCGTCTCGCTCTGCTCCGGCGTTCTCTCGGACGACGCGCTTTTCGTGCTCATCAATTCCTATACGACGGGACTTGCCCCCTCGGTGCTCTCGTATATTACCGACAGCATCTTCACCGCCCGGCGCGGCGGCTCTTCGCGCGCCGAGGAGCTGGGGCTTCCCGTCACGCAGAGCGGTCTTGTGCTCCCCTGCGGGGCGAGCTGCCGCTGGGAGGCCTGAATGAAGCAACCGGTGATCACTCTCGATAACGTTTCCTTCCGCTACCCGGACGCCGGGCGCGATGCGCTCTCCGGCGTCAGCCTCTCGATCGAGGCGGGGTCGTTCATTGCCGTGCTCGGCCACAACGGCTCGGGCAAATCCACGCTCGCCAAGCTCCTGAATGCCATTCTCGTGCCGACGGAGGGGACGGTGTCCGTTAAGGGCATGGACACACGCGACGAGGAAAATCTCCTCAACGTGCGCCGGACGGTCGGCATGGTGTTCCAAAACCCGGACAACCAGATCGTTGCGAGCGTTGTGGAAGATGATGTGGCGTTCGCCCCCGAAAATCTCGGTGTTCCTCCGGCGGAAATTCGCCGCCGCGTGGACGAGGCTTTAAAGCGCGTCGGTATGTATGAATTTCGCAGCAACGCCCCGCACCTTCTCTCCGGCGGACAGAAGCAGCGCGTTGCCATCGCAGGCGTGCTCGCCATGCAGCCGGAAATTCTTGTCATGGACGAGCCCACCGCCATGCTCGACCCCTCCGGCCGGCGGGAGGTGCTACGCACGATCGCCGATCTTCGCGCCGCAACGGGCGTTACGGTCGTGCTCATCACGCACCACATGGACGAGTGCATCGATGCCGACCGGCTGCTTGTCGTATCCGATGGAAAGCTCGTGCTCGACGGCACACCGAAGGAAGTCTTTTCGCAGGTCGAGCATATGCGCTCGATCGGTCTGGACGTTCCCGCCACGACGGAAACGCTCCACGAGCTGCGCGCTGCCGGGGCGGATGTGCCGCTTGATGCGCTCTCTGACGCGGAGGCCGCCGATGCCATTGTCTGCTGGCTCGAAGAAAAAATCCATCAGTAAAGGTTTTTCGTTATGCCCGATATCCGTCTGGAGTCCGTCCGGTGCGTGTACAGCGCCGGGACTCCGTTTGAAAAGGTTGCTCTCGACAACATTGATCTCTCCATCCCTGCCGGTCAGTACGCGGCGCTGCTCGGCCATACCGGCAGCGGCAAGAGCACGCTCATCCAGCATCTCAACGCCCTTTTGAAGCCCGCTGCGGGACGCGTGCTGCTCGGCGGGGAGGACATCCACCGCTCCAAGGAGGCGCTGCGCGCCGTCCGGTTCCGCGTCGGTCTGGTGTTCCAGTACCCGGAATACCAGCTCTTTGAAGAGACGGTTTACCGCGACATTGCGTTCGGTCCGAAAAATATGGGATTGAATGAGCAGGAGGTGGACGAGCACGTCCGCTTCGGCGCGAAGTTTGCCGGGGTAGATGAATCGCTCTTTGAAGCCTCTCCGCTCGATCTTTCCGGCGGGCAGAAGCGCCGGATCGCGATTGCCGGCGTGATGGCCATGAAGCCGGAGGTTCTCGTGCTTGATGAGCCGATGGCGGGGCTTGATCCCGCCGGATGCCGCGAAATTCTCGCAAACATTGCCGAATACCGCCGCTCCACGGGGAGCACCGTTGTGCTCGTCACGCACGACATGGACGTTGCCGCGGAAAATGCCGAACGGCTCATCGTCATGCGGCGCGGCAAGATCGCACTTGACGGCGCACCGGAGGAGATATTCACCCACGGTGCGGAGCTGCGGGGAATGGGTCTCGGCATTCCGGGCGCGGCCTCTCTCGCAGAGGAACTGCGCGCACGCGGTATTGACGTTCCGCACGGCATCTATACTCCTCAGGCTCTTGCCTCCGCTCTGCTCGCGCGAAAGGAGGCCGGTATATGCTGAAGGACATTACGCTCGGCCAGTACTTCCCCGGCAACACCGTTGTGCACCGGCTCGACCCGCGCACGAAGCTCATCGCCGTGGTGCTCTACATTGCCGCGCTCTTCACCGCCAACAACTGGAGCGCTACTGCGCTCGTGCTGCTCACGCTTATATTCTGCGTGGCTCTCTCACACATCCGCCCGAAAGCGCTCTTCAAAGGGCTGAAGCCGCTCATCGTGATTGTGATCTTAACGGCGGTACTCAATCTCTTTTACTCGGACGGCAACGTGATCTGCTCGTTCTGGGTGCTGCGCATCACCGATAACGGCATCCGCCGCGCAATTTTGATGGTGCTTCGCATCATCCTTCTTGTGTGCGGAACGTTTCTTCTGACGTATACGACCTCTCCCCTGCAGCTCACCGACGGGCTGGAGCAGCTCTTGAGCCCGCTCAAGAAGCTGCATTTCCCGGTGCATGAGCTTTCGATGATGATGAGCATCGCGCTGCGCTTTATCCCCACGCTCATTGAGGAGACCGACAAGATCATGTCCGCACAGAAGGCACGCGGCGCAGATTTCGACAGCGGCAGCCTTGTCCGCCGCGCGAAGGCGCTGCTGCCGATCCTCGTGCCGCTCTTTGTGAGCGCTTTCCGCCGCGCCGACGAGCTCGCCACCGCCATGGAGTGCCGCTGCTACAACGGCGGCGAGGGACGCACCCGCATGAAGGTGCTGCGCATGGGACGAAACGACTGCCTGGCTCTCGCCTTCTGGGCGGTGATTTTGGCCGGGTCGATCGTCCTGACGAGGTACGGCATTTGAGAAACATTGCGCTCAAACTCCGGTACGACGGCTCCGCCTACCACGGCTGGCAGCGGCAGGCCGATCTCCCCACGGTGCAGCAGACCGTGGAGGACGCCATTGCGAAAATTCTTGGCACAAGCGTCCATGTAACAGGCTGCGGCCGCACGGACGCGGGCGTGCACGCCCTGCGGTACTGCGCAAACTTCCGCTCCGAGTGCACGATCCCGATTGAAAAAGTCCCGCTCGCGCTCAACGCCCGACTTCCCGGCGATATCGCCGTGACGGGTGCCTGCGAGGTGGACGAGAGCTTCAACGCCATTGGCTCATGCATCCAGAAGGAATATATCTACAAGATTCTGAATAGCCGCATCCCCGATCCGTTTCTCGATAAGCGCGTATGCTTTTATCCCTCCCGGCTCGACATTGATGAGATGCGCGCCGCGGCAAAGGCCTTTGAAGGTACGCACGATTTTGCCGCCGTGCGGAGCGTCGGCACCGAAACGAAAACGACCATTCGCACCGTGTACTGGTGCGACGCCGAACGCGAGGGCGATCTCATCACCGTACGCGTGTGCGCCAACGGCTTTTTGTACAACATGGTCCGCGCCATGGTCGGCACGATGGTGTACGCAAGCTACGGAAAGCTGCGAGCCGAGGACATCCCCGCGCTTTTGGAAACGCGCGACCGCCGTCTCACTGGCCCGACAATGCCGCCGCAGGGGCTTTATATGCACCGCGTGTGGTACGACGGCCCCGCCGGGGAAATGATGGCAGACATTTGACCCCCATTGACGCTTGATTTTTCGGAGGTTTTGATGCATTCTAATAGGCATACCACCGCGCCGGAACAAAAGCACCGGAGCTTTACGCGTGTGATCGCCGCATCGGCCGCGATGCTGTGCATCGCCGCGCTCCTGCTCGTGCTGAGCATTGTCCAGTCGCGCACGGCAGCCGCCGTACGAAATCGCGACGGTTTTCAGCTCCGAAGCGGAGACGATATCTTTTATGCCGCCGCCGGAAACGGGCTTGCCGCCGCCACAACGACCGGCGCACAGCTCTTCACTGCAAGCGGAAAATGCGCTGCAAGCGCCGACTTTTCGATGGCGGAGCCCATGTGCGCCGGCGGGGCGCAGCTCGCGGTATTCTGGGACGCCGGGCAAAACGGCATCCACGCGCTGTATCCGGACGGCTCTGCCGCCGAATGCGCAACCGAGGGCGGCGTGTACTTCGCCGACGTGAACGAATCGGGTCTCATTACCGTCCTAACCGATAAGGACGGATATCGCGGGAGCGTTGTTGTATACGACACCGATCTCACACCGCTCTTCCGCTGGGACGCCTCGAGCGTTACGCCTGTCTCCGCACGGACGACCGGAAAAGGCCTCCTCTGCGTGAACGGTGCCGGGGAAGACGGCGGGTATCTCCGCTTTTTCCGCATCGATCGCGAGGAGATGCAGGCCGAGTTTTTCGCCCCCGGCGAGCTGATCGTGGATTTTGGTTTCCTCTCCAACGGCTCCATCGCCGCGGCAACGGAATCGGCGCTCTGTTTTCTCTCTGCGGATGGAGAGCTTCTCTCCGAGCACCGGTTTGATACGGCGCACCTCTTCGCCTTTTCTCTGAGCGGAGACTTTGCCGCCGTTGCGGCGGCAAGCGGGCTCCATGGCGGCGAGACCGTGATCACGACCTTCTCTCCCTCCGGCGAGCCGCTGGGGAGCTTCACCGCGCCGCTGGACGCCGCGGCCATGTCGTCCTGCGGCAGCCAGCTTCTCGTTCTCTTCACCGGGGAGGAGTCCACGCTCTTCTCCTCCGCGCTGGAGGAGATCGTATCCTATCAGCCGCCGGAGGACGTCCGGCAGGCGTTTCTCTGCTCGGACAGCCGCGCGTTTTTCGCCGGCGCGTCCGGGGTTGTCCAAATCGATTTCAACCGGTAATTTTTTACCGATCCCGTCCAACAAAGGAGGCTTTGCATGAAAGCGGTACTGAGTCTTTTGTTTTTGTCCATACTCATTTTCTGCGTCTGGTCCGGCTATAAGAAGGGGCTCGTCATGGGCATCTTCAGCCTGATCGCGTTTGTTGTTTCGGTGTATGGCGCGAATCTTCTCTCCCAGACCTATTCCGGGGAGGTCATCGACGCGCTGCGCCCGTTCGCCAGCGGCTTTGTGGAGGTCAACGTCGTAGACAAGACCGTCCGTCCCGCCATGGGGATCGACAGCACCAATCTTTCGGTCAAGGACTATTTTGCGCAGAATCCCGGACGCGAAACGGAGTTCTGCACGCTCACCTATAACGGCATGGGCATTTACGAATCCACCAGCGAGCAGATGGCGGACGAAGCCGTCACCTACGCGAAGGAAAATAACGCTGAGCTCATTGACGCCGTCGTAGAAGTGCTCTGCCGGCGCATATCCTATGTCGGCGGGTTTATTCTCGCATTCGTCATGATCCTGATCCTCCTCACGGTGATCGGGAACATTCCCAATATCAGCTTCCAGATACCGAACCACGAGCTTCTCAACGATATCGGCGGCGCTGTGACCGGCTTTTTGCAGGGCTTGGCGTTTTGCCTCATCATCGGCTGGGCGCTTCGGTTCGTCGGTCTTCTCGTCTCGCAGGAGACGCTTTCCAACACCTTCCTCGTCTCCTGGTTTATGGATCGCACGATCTTTGTACACCTTCTCGGAATTTAAAGGCAGCATCGCCTTTCATCCTATCTCACAGAATACAGGAGAACATCTATGCAACCTACTCTCTGCGCCCGCTGCCACAAGAACATGGCGGTGGTATTCATCAACCGCATTGAAAACGGCCAGTCCCATCAGGAGGGGCTGTGTCTCAAGTGTGCCCGTGAGCTGCACATCAAGCCCATCGACGATATCATTTCCAAAATGGGCATCAACGATGAAGAGCTCGACGGCCTTTCCTCCGAAATGATGGAGGCCATGCAGAATCTCTCCGGCAGCGGAGACGATCTCATGAATATTGAAAACGATGACGACAGTTCCGATGACGACGGGAAAACCGCAACGTTCCCGTTCCTCAACCGGCTTTTCGGCGCGCAGAATGCCGCCAACGCCGAAAACCGCGACAGCACGGAGACCGAACGCCCCCGCGGCGGCAAGGACGCCGGCGAGCGCAAGCCCAAGCGCAAGTTTCTGGATAACTACTGCATCTCGCTCACCGACCGCGCCCGCGCGGGCAAGCTGGATCGCATGATCGGCCGGAGCGAGGAGCTCGAGCGTGTCATTCAGATCCTCAACCGCCGCCAGAAGAACAATCCCTGCCTTATCGGCGAGCCGGGTGTCGGTAAGACGGCGATCGCCGAGGGTCTCGCGCAGCGCATCGCCTCTGGCGACGTACCGGCCAAGCTGCGCGACAAGCAGGTATTTCTCCTTGATCTCACCTCGCTCGTCGCGGGAACGCAGTTTCGCGGCCAGTTTGAGTCGCGCATGAAGGGGCTCATTGAAGAGATCCGCCGCGAGGGCAACATCATTCTCGTCATCGATGAGGTGCACAATCTTGTCGGCGCGGGCGACGCCGAGGGCAGCATGAATGCCGCGAACATTCTCAAGCCCGCGCTCTCCCGCGGCGAGATCCAGGTCATCGGCGCAACGACGTTCAGCGAATACCGCAAGCACATTGAAAAGGACGCCGCGCTTGAGCGCCGCTTCCAGCCCGTGACCGTTGCCGAGCCGTCGCTCGACGACAGCGTGGAAATTCTCAAGGGCATCCGCAAGTACTACGAGGACTTTCACGGCGTGAAGATCTCCGATGAGATGTGCCGCATGGCCGTCACGCTCTCCGAGCGCTATATCACCGACCGCTTCCTCCCCGATAAAGCCATCGACCTCATCGACGAAGCCTGCTCCGATGTGAATCTTCATAACAGGGACATCGAGCGCAGCGCCGAGATCAAAAAAGAATGTGCCGATCTTGATAAAGAGCGCGAGCTTCTTCTCAGCGGCACGGCGGGCGACGGCGATTTTGAAAAGCTCGCCGAGCTTCGCAGCCGCGATCTCCAGCTCAAGGATGAGCTTTCCCGGATCGAAGCCAAGGGGATGCCGGAGCTCACCGCAGACAATCTCGCGCACATCATTGAGCTCTGGACAAAGATCCCCGCCTCGAACATCCGCGCCGATGAGTTTGAACGTCTCTCCGGTCTTGCCGGACGACTCAAGGCGCACATCATCGGGCAGGACGAGGCCGTGAACGCCGTGTGCGCCGCCATCAAGCGCAGCCGCGCGGGGCTGCAGTCCAAGCGCAAGCCCGTGAGTTTCATTTTTGTCGGCTCCACCGGTGTCGGCAAGACCGAGCTCGTCAAGCGGCTCGCCGCCGATCTCTTCAACTCTCCCGAATCGCTCATCCGGCTCGATATGTCGGAGTTCATGGAAAAATTCAGCGTTTCGCGCATCATCGGCTCGCCTCCGGGCTATGTCGGCTACGACGAGGCCGGGCAGCTCACCGAGAAGATCCGCCGCAAGCCGTACAGCGTTGTGCTCTTCGACGAGATCGAAAAAGCCCACCCGGATGTGATGAACATCCTCCTTCAGATTCTCGACGACGGACGCATTACGGACGCACAGGGGCGCACCGTGAATTTTGAAAACACCGTGATCGTCATGACGACGAACGCGGGCAGCGACAAACGCACCGGCAGCGTCGGCTTCAACATGAGCGCTGACGAACAGGGCAAGGAAAAAGCCGTCAAGGCTCTCAATGATTTTCTTCGTCCCGAATTCATCAACCGCGTGGACGAGATCATTTACTTCCACCGTCTGACGGAGGAAAACATCCGCGCCATCGCCTCGCTCATGCTCGAAGATCTCCGCACCGCCATGGCCGAGCGCGGCACAGCCCTCACCTGGGATGAGCGCGTCATAGCCTATCTCGCCGAGAAGGGCTACAGCGCAACCTACGGCGCGCGCAATCTCCAGCGTCTCATCCAGAAGGACATTGAGGACGCCATCGCCACTGAGATCATCGACAACCGAAAGGGTGCCGCGAGTGCCGTTTCGCTCACCGTCAGTGACGGGAAAATCACCGTTTACGCGCTATAATCCACCGAAAAACGACCGCAGAGCTTTCCTTCTCTGCGGTCGTTTTCAGAAAGCGGGCGATCCATACGAAAAAGCACTCTCTTCACCGCGCCTGGTACATGCTAGCCGGCTGCTGTCTTTTGCAGGGTGGGAGCATGGGGCTCATCAATAACTGCCGGGGCATATTCATCTTCCCCGTTACGGCGGAGCTGGGCTTTTCCATGAGCTCGTTCACGCTTTATATGTTCGTTTCGGCGATTTGCGGCTGCTTTGTGCTGCCGTTCGTTTCGCGCATATTCGCGCGCGTGGATTCGCGCCTCCTGCTCGGCGGCGCTTCCCTGCTCTTTTCCGCCTCCGTATTTTCGATGGGCTTTGCGCGCAGCGTCGCCTTTTTTCAGATCGCGGGCATCGTGCAGGGCGTCTCGGGCTCATTTTTGATGTTCTATCCCGCGCCGTTCATTCTCGGGAGCTGGTTTCACAAGCGGACGGGGCTGGCCGTGGGCGTGTGCTCGTCGTTTTCCGGTGTGGTCGGGATCGTTTTCAACCCGCTTGGCAGCGCCGTGATCGAGCGCTTCGGCTGGCAGGGCGGCTACTTTTTCTTCGGTATTACCGCGTTTCTGATGCTCGTTCCGGTATCGGTGTTTCTGCTCCGCCTCTCCCCGGCGGACGCGCAACTCACGCCATACGGCGCGGAGAGCACTTCGTCCGGCACGGAAAGCGCCGCGCCTGCAGGCGGCGTTCCGGCAGGTGCTGCCAAGCGCAGCGTATATTTCTGGATGATCGTCACCGGCACAATGCTCATCAGCATGACCGGCGCTTTCAATTCGCATCTGAGCCCCATGGGTGTAAATTATGGCTACGGCGCGAGCATCGGCGCACTGCTCGTCTCCTGCTCCATGGCGGGGAATGTGCTGAGCAAGAACATTCTCGGCGTTATCTTCGACCGAAGAGGGCTTTCCCGTGCGCTGACGTTCGGTCTTGGTGCTTCGGCGTTCGGCTCGGCGCTGCTGCTGATCGACTCCGTACCGCTGCGGCTGCTCGGCGCGCTGCTCTATGGCTGCTCGATGGGGACATGCAACGTGATGTCCCCTCTCGTTATCAAAGACGTGTTCGGCCTTCGCGGCTATGGCGAGCTTCTCTCCTACAACACGCTCTTTCTCACGTTCGGCAATTCGTTCTCGCTGCTGCTCGGCGGCGTGATGGTCGATGCGTTCGGGCCGCGGCGCGGCTATTTTCTGAGCTTTCTCGCCGTGCTCTGTGTGCTCGCCCTGCTCGCCGGGATCTACACCGTCGCCATCCGCGGCGGACGGCGGCTCCGGAAAACCTGCGACGCTGCCGAAACCGCCGTGTAACCGTCTTCCTTTGCGCAAAAGCCTCCGCGCCAGTCGAAAGACTGGCGCGGAGGCTTTTTTTAATCGGCGCGGTAATGCGCGCCGAGGCTTTCTTTTCGTTCAAGCGCCGCGCGGGCAACGCACTCCGCCGTGAAGCAGAGATCGCGAAGCTCCACCCACTCCGCAAGGCTTGCCGGGCGGCGGCGCGCCATGGCAGTCCGTATCTCCTGGATCTTTCCGAGCGCCTCACACAGGCCCGCCTCGGTGCGGACGACGGAGACACCCTTCCACATCGTATCACGCAGCTCGTCCCGGAGATCGCGCAGAGAGTCCTCTCCCGGCGCCGGATAGTCCCGGAGGGCGCGCCCGGCGCTCTTCTCCGTTTCGGGCACACACGCATCCGCCGCGGCATATTTTGCGGCGTTCTCCCCGGCCAGAAAGCCGAAGAGCACCGTTTCGCTCAGCGCGCTCCCAGCGAGACGGTTGGCGCCGTGCAGCCCGCCGGTGACTTCGCCGCAGGCATAGAGCCCTGCCACATCCGTGGAGCAGTCGGTGCGCAGCGGTACCCCTCCCATGAAGAAGTGCGCCACTGGACGGATGAGCAGCGGCTTATCCGGGTAGTCGCGCGCCATGCGTGCGATGTTCGGGCATTCGCGCTCAAGATATGCCTTATCGCAGCCGGAAAGGTCGAGCCGCACCTCTTTTTCGGCAAATTCGGCGCGGGCGACAACATCGCGGTTTTCCAGCTCCTTCTTCGGATACCGGTCACAGTCCATAAACCGCTCGCCCTTTTCGTTGCGGAGCACTGCGCCATGGTCGAAAAGATCCGGGAAAATATCCGCCCGTTTGGGCGAATAGATGCGGTAAGGATAAAACTGCACAAACTCCATGCCGCGCAGCGGCAGGCCGCAGCGCGCGGCCATGGCGTAGCCATCGCCGGTGAGATCGCGCGTGTTGCTCGTCGCAGCATATACGTTGCCCGCACCGCCGCAGCAGAGGATCACCGTTTTGGCCGGATATACGCGCACCTCCCCGCCGCAGAGCGCCAGCACGCCCTGCGCACGGCCGTTTTCCGTCAGGATATCGCAGACGGTCACGCCGTCCTCCACGGCGATATTAGGATACTCCCGCAGCTTTTCACGGACGGCCGCGGTGAGAATGCGCCCCTGCTTGGGACTGCAGCAGGCAAGATACGGGTATTCCCCGCCGTTTTCCGAAAGCGTTCTATATTCCAGCGGCAGACCGAGCGCGCGCAGCCGCTCCATGGCCGCGGCAGCGTGATCAACGAAAAACGCCGCGATCTTCTCGTCCTGCTCTCCGGCGCCGGAGGCGAAAAACCGGGCGCGGTATTCCTCGCGCAGACCGGGCGCATCCGGTGCGAACCGATGCACCGACATGGCCACCACCGAGTTTCCGGAGCCGCCGGTTTTGCTCTTGCAGAGGATCGTTACCTGTGCGCCGTTCTCCGCTGCCGCAATGGCGGAATACATGCCCGCCAGTCCGCCGCCGACCACAAGGACTTCCGCGCCGCTTTGCATTATGACCGTTTTCATGGACCCCACTCCTTTGCAGAAAAAATATACCATACTCCCGGCGAAAAAACAAACCTTATACCTTACGGTACGGGGCAGGTTTCCCGGAGACGCGATCAATGAAGAATTGACACAGTTTTTGCAAGGTGGTATAATTTATTAGTTAAAATCGATAAAAAAGCAAGGAGCAACCGTTATGAAAAAAACCGGCCGCGTTCACCGCGCCTGGTGGATGCTGATCGGCTGTTGTCTGCTGCAGGGCGGCTCGCTCGGCATCATCCATAACTGCCGGGGCATTTTCTATGATCCCGTGATCGAAGATCTCGCCTTCGGCATGGGCGCTTTTTCCTTTTACATTCTCTTTTTCGGCGTGTGCTCGTGCTTTGTGCTGCCGTTTGTGGGGAAGCTCTTCCGCAATGTCGATTCCCGCATTCTGCTCGGCGGCGCGTCGCTCGTTTTTTCCGGTACGGTGTTCGTGATGGGCTTTTTCCGCACGCTTCCCGCTTTCTACATTGCCGGAGCCATTCAAGGCTTTGCGAGCGCGTTTCTCATGTTCTTCCCCGCGCCGTACATTCTCGGCAACTGGTTTTATAAAAAGCGCGGCCTCGCCGTCGGTCTTTCGGCAGCCGTTGCGGGGATGGCCGGTGTGCTCGGCAACCCGCTCGGCAACGCGATCATCCGTGCCTTCGGCTGGCGGATGGGCTTTTTCTCGTTCGGTCTCATTTCCCTTGTGATGATGTTCCCGGTTTCGGTCTTTCTGCTGCGCCGCTCGCCGGAGGACGTCGGCTGCCGCCCCTACGGCGCGGAGGATGACGGCGCGCTCACCGGCGAGAGCTGTCCGCTCGACGGCGTTCCAGCCTCTCGCGCCAAGCGGGAGAGCGCTTTCTGGCTTTTGATCCTCGCCGGGTTGCTCGCGGCCTTTACCTGTGCCTACTATGCGCATCTCAGCCCGCTCGGCATATACTTTGGCTACGGCTCCGTTTTCGGCGCGCTGATGGTATCCTGTTCCATGGCGGGAAACGTTGTGAGCAAGCTGCTGCTCGGCCAGCTTTACGACCGGTTTGGGCTGCGCACCGCGCTCGCCGCCGGGACTGCGGCTGTTGTGGCGGGCTTTTTGCTTCTGCTTGTAGATTCGCTCCCGGTGCGCATCGTTGGGTCGTTCCTTTACGGCTTCTCCATGGCAATGAGCGCCATTATGATCGCCATCACCATCCGCGATGTATACGGCAGTCGGGACTACGGTGATCTTCTTTCCTACAGTTCGATGGCATCTACGCTGGGAACCTCCGTCAACATTGCCATCATAGGCTATATGGTAGACGGCTTTGGTCGGCAGCGCGGATACATCATCAGTTTGTGGTACGGTCTCGCGCTGACGCTCGCCATGGGCGCACTGCTCATCGTATCCATCCGCGGTGGACGGAAGATCGCCGCGGAATATAAGCCCGGCACTGCCGCCGGAGAAAATGCAAAACATTAAAGAAGGGCTGGAAATACCTTTGAAGCACGATTCACTGCATCAGCAGGTGATCCGGGAGATCACGGAACGCCTCATCTCGACCGGAAGCATGGACGGCACACTGGAAAACTGCCCCGGCATGAAGGAGCGCGTCACGCGCCTGATCGGACTTCTGCGCAGCGCCATGTATCCGCATATCTTCGGCGCATCCTCCCGGCGCGGCAGCGCCGCCTCCGCCATCGCGGTGAGCTACAATCTGCAAAGCGCCGCGGAGCTTCTTGAACAGATCCTCGCAACGATCCAGCCGGGACAGACTGAGGACGAGACCGACGCGGTCATTCTCCGCTTTCTCGAGCAGATCCCGGAGATCAAGGCCTGTCTCGAGACCGACATTCAGGCCGCCTACGACGGTGACCCCGCCGCGATGAGCCGCGAGGAGATCATGCTCGCCTACCCCGCGTTCGAGGCCATCAGCATTTACCGCATGGCGCACCGGCTGTACAAAATGGGCATCCCCATGCTGCCGCGCATGATGACCGAATACGCCCACCAGCTCACCGGCATCGACATTCATCCGGGCGCGACGATCGGCAACTATTTCTTCATCGACCACGGCACCGGCGTTGTCATCGGCGAAACGACGACCATCGGCGAGCACGTGAAGCTCTATCAGGGCGTCACGCTCGGCGCGAAGAGCTTTGAGCTGGACGAGAACGGCAACCCCGTCAAGGGCATCAAGCGCCACCCGGATATCGGAAACCACGTCATCGTGTACGCCGGGGCAACGATCCTCGGCGGCATGACGCGCATCGGCGACAATTGCGTGATCGGCGGCAACGTGTGGCTCACGCACTCCATCGAGCCCGGACGCACCGTTCTTGCCGCGGAAGAGCGCGGAACAAAAATTATATGACCCATATTATGCAAAACACCCTCTCTGGCCGGAGAGGGTGTTTTCTGTTATTTCTGTACTTCGGGAATGGCGTGGTAGCGCTCGAGCTCCTTTTTGTATTCATCGGTCTTGTCAAAGCCGCAGCCGTACATCTCCGGGCAGAAGCCGCGGTAAACGCACTCGCGCACCATGCAGGAGGCGAGCTCTGGCTCGATCTTCGCGACCTCGTCCTTCACGAGCTGCCATGCCTGCCGCGTCTCCGGGCTCGCGCCGGAGCAGAGGCGCTTGCGGCTGATCGTGATAAGCGCCTGCGCGTCCGCCTGGCACTGGTGGAGCACCGGGGCGTTCTGCGGCCGCTCGGTGCGGTCTACGCCGGTGCGGTCGGTGCGCTGGGTGCTGACAAAGTGCTCAATGCCCACCTTGTGGCGGACAATGTGGACACTGACCCAGTAAGGCAGATTGCTCCACTTCCACGAAAACTGCATCAGCCGGATCGGCGAATGCTCGGCGAGCAGGATTCTCTTTTTCCACGCCGCCGTGGGATATACGCCCTTCTCCTTGCCGACGGTGTTCATGGCGGCGTTTTTCACGTCCTGCCAGTTATCTTCGTGCCGAAACCATGCAATCTGCATATTTATTTCTCCTCTTTCTCTCGGTTTGCCGACGCCAGCGCCGCGATTTGCGGGTATTTATCCAGAATGCGCCCGTAATTCTCGCGCCGGTGCGGGATCAGGCACGCGCTGCAATCCTTGAAGCCGGATGCCAGATACGTAAAATTACCGCCGCACTTATCACCCAGAGCGTACAGCGGGCAGTAGCAGAAAAGACAGCTGAAATCCTCCGGCTTGTCCGTTTTATGGCAGGGGAAATATTCGCAGCTCCGGTTCTGGAAAAACGAGTACCCCTTCCCTTCCCATTCCGGCTTGATCGCCATATCGCATCACCTCTCCCGACAGGATACCATACTTTTTTCCGTCCGTCCACCCTGAATGGAAAAAGAGAAAATTTCCACGGGTATTCCCATAGGGATCTCGTTGTGGTAAAATAGAAAAGATTTTTTTAAGAGGAGTTTTTATGGAACGGCGCACAAAAACAAAACACTCCATTCTTCGTCTGCTGATCTTCTGCGCAGGGCTGGTCGTCCTGTCGCTTGGCATCGACCTGAACACGAAAACACAGCTCGGCATATCTCCGATCAATTCCGTGCCGTTCAACGTCCACAAGATGACCGGACTTCCGCTCTGGGTGTGCGTTTACGCCCTTTATCTGCTGTTTATTCTGCTGCAATGGCTGCTGCTGCGAAAGGATTTTCATCCGATCCAGTTTTTGCAGATCGGCACAAGCTTTGTAAACAGCCTCCTGATCCAGTTTTTCGATGACCACATCCCCCTTCTGACAACGCCGGTCAGCCAGTATCTGGTTCTTATTCTGGCCGTTGTGCTTACCGCCATCGGCAGCGCCGTGACCGCCGGCATGCATCTTACACCGAATCCCGGCGAGGGTGCCGCCGTCGCGATCGGCACGGCGCTGAAAAAGGATTTTGCTCTGGGGAAAAACGTTCTTGATCTCGGGTGCGTGGTGCTCTCTGTCGCGCTCACGCTCATCTTCGCCCGGAAGATCATGAATATCGGCATCGGAACGGTCGTATCCATGCTTTTCACAGGGCGCGTCGTGAAGCTTTTTTCCGGCCCTGTAGCGAAGCTTTATGAAAAGGTTTCCTGAAACTATAAAAGGCGCCGAAGGATAAATTCCTTCGGCGTCTTTGCGCGCATAAAAGTGTTCTTACACCATATGACAGCTGCCGCAGTTTTCACAGTCGGGGAACTGGGAGTGGTCGTAGGGGATGTTGTTCTTGTCGTAATAATCCTTAACGGCACTCTTGATGGCCTCCTCGGCCAGCACGCTGCAGTGCAGCTTGTGCGCGGGCAGACCGTCAAGCGCTTCCACAACTTCCTTGTTCGAAACGGCGAGCGCTTCCTCGATCGTCTTGCCCTTGATCATCTCGGTGGCCATGGAGCTCGAGGCGATAGCGCTGCCGCAGCCGAACGTTTCAAACTTCACATCCTCGATGACGTTGTCCTTGATCTTCAAATACATTTTCATGATATCGCCGCATTTGGCGTTGCCGACCTCGCCGACGCCGTCCGCATCGGGAATCTCACCGACATTGCGGGGATTTTTGAAATGATCCATTACCTTATCGCTGTAAAGAGCCATGATGCTTGCCTCCTTTTATCTCAAAGCATGAATTGTTTTTTGCCGGACGTAAGGTCTTTCCAAACCGGGGACATTTTGCGGAGGTACTCCACAACGCGCGGAATTTCACGCAGCATGTGATCGACCTGCTCTTCCGTGTTCTCCTCGCAAAGCGTGAGACGCAGCGAGCCGTGCGCGACCTCGTGCGGGCGGCCGATGGCGAGAAGGACGTGGCTCGGATCGAGCGAACCGGATGTGCACGCGCTGCCGGAGGAGGCGCAGATGCCCGCCTCGTCGAGCAGGAGAAGAAGGCTCTCGCCCTCGATGCCTTCAAAGCAGAAGTTCACGTTGCCGGGGAGACGCTTCGTCTCGTCGCCGTTGAGCGCTGCGTGCGGGATGGTCTTGAGCCCCGCGATGAGCTTATCGCGCAGGGCACTGACATACGCCGCATTCTTGTCGAGATTTTCGCACGCCTCAGAAAGCGCTGCTGCCATCGCGACGATGCCGCCGATATTCTCCGTGCCGGCGCGCTTGCCGCGCTCCTGCGCACCGCCCTCGATGACGTTTACCAGGGGGATGCCCCGGCGGGCATACAGCGCGCCGACGCCCTTCGGGCCGTGGAACTTATGCGCGGAAATGGAGAGCATGTCGATGTTCTGTGCCTTCACGTCGATGGCAACGTGCCCCGCCGCCTGCACGGCGTCCGTGTGGAAAATGACGCCCTTTTCCCGGCAGACCGCGCCGATCTCGGCAATGGGCTGGATCGTGCCGATCTCGTTGTTTGCGAACATGACCGTCACAAGACAGGTATCCTCGCGGATGGCGTCGCGCACCTGCTCGGGCGTAACGATGCCGTTTTCGTGGACGTCCAGCAGCGTGACCTCGTAGCCGTATTTTTCGAGCTTCTTGAGCGTATGCAGCACGGCATGGTGTTCAAACGCCGTGGAGATGATGTGCTTTTTGCCCTTCTTTGCGCCGATGGCCGCCGCGGAGAGGATGGCCTGATTGTCCGCTTCGCTGCCGCCGGAGGTGAAGGTGATCTCCCGCGCCTCAGCGCCCAAACATTTGGCGACCGTTTCACGCGCCGCGGCGAGCGCTTCCGCCGACTTCTGACCAAATTCATAAAGACTCGAAGCGTTGCCGTACCAGGTGTCCAGATACGGCAGCATCGCGTCGATGGCTGTTTTGCTCATCTTCGTGGTCGCCGCGTTGTCCGCATATACAAACATGGAAAAAGCTCCTTTCAAAACCCTACTGTTTTTGTATGTTTACAATGTAGCATCATAAACATATATTGTCAATAGGCTTTTTATCGGGAGCTTTTTCGCGCCGGGTTATTCCCCGGAATTGGCCGATTTCGCGGCAATATTGCCGTTTATGAGGTCGGAGAGCGTAACGCTGTCGAGATAATCGTTCATCACGCGGTCGAGTTCTTTCCAAAGCGGCAGCGTGAGACAGTTGTCGGCGTTTGGACACTCCGCATCACCGGATTTGACACAGGATACCGGCGCGAGAGAGCCCTCCGCGGCGCGGAGGATATCTCCAACGGCGTATTCCTCCGGGCGGCGGGCGAGCTGGTAGCCGCCGCCGCGGCCGCGCTGCGTCAGCAAAAATCCGCTGCGGCTGAGCGCGGCGACGATGCCTTCCAGATATTTTTCGGATATGTTCTGGCGCTGGGCGATATCCATCAGCACAACGTACTCTTCCCCGCCGTTGCGGGCAAGATCCGCCATGACGCGCAGCGCGTAGCGTCCCTTGGTTGAGATCAGCATGGGTTTTCCCTCCTGACTGGATTCTTCTATAAACATACTATATCACAATGTTTTAAGATATACAACCGCTTTCGCCTTGACAAACTCTGTCGAATCGGGTAAAAAGAGAAAAGATTTTGTGTAAGAAGGTCAAGCGCATGAAATACATCCGTCAATTCGGCATCATTCTGCTCGTGTCGTTTCTCGGCGAACTGCTGCATTATCTGCTGCCGCTGCCTGTTCCGGCAAGCATATATGGGATCGTCCTGCTCTTCACGGCGCTGGAAACTCGCCTTTTGAAAGTGGACGCCATTCGCGAAACAAGTGCGTTTCTGCTGGAGATCATGCCGATGCTGTTCGTGCCGGCGGGCGTGGGACTGCTGGAAAAGTGGGATGTGCTGCGCCCCGTGTGGCTGCCGTTTGTTGCGATCGTTGTAGTATCGACGTTCACGGTGCTCGCCGCCGCCGGACGCACAACGCAGCGCGTGATGCGTCTGCGCCAGAAAAGGGGGACGAGAGACGATGCGTGAGCTGATCGAAACCTCCGCCTTTCTCGGCGTTGTGATCACCATCGGCTCGTTCGAGCTGGGGCGCGTCATTCGGAAAAAGTGGAATTTCGCGCTTTTCAATCCCCTGCTGCTCGGGATCCTCTTTTCCATTGGGATCCTTCTTTTGTTCCGCATCGACTACGCCAGCTATCTCAGCGGCGCAAAGTACGTCAATTTTCTGCTCACCCCAGCCACGGTATGCCTGGCCGTGCCGCTCTACGAGAAATTTGAGCTGCTGAGGAAAAATGCGCTCGCCATAACGCTCGGCATCACCGCGGGCGTCATTGCGAGCCTCGCCACCGTATTTGCGCTCTCGGCACTTTTCCGGCTGGACTTCTCTCTGTTCGCCACGCTCCTCCCCAAATCCATCACCACGGCGATCGGCATGGACGTTTCCGTGGAGCTCGGCGGCTATGCATCGCTCACGGTCGCGGCCATCATCATGACCGGCGTTCTCGGCAACATCTGCGCCGAGGGCGCGTGCCGTCTCTTCCGCATCACGAGCCCTATTGCACAGGGCGTTGCCATCGGGACGGCCGCGCATGCCGTCGGCACGTCCCGGGCACTCGAAATGGGCGAGATCCAGGGCGCGATGAGCTCGCTCTCGCTCGTTGTGGCAGGGCTGCTCACCGTTGTTCTTGCTGCGCCTGTCGCATCGCTGTACGGGCTGTAATAAAAAGATATAACGCTCCCTGCCGGAGAAAGCATCCGGCAGGGAGCGTTTTGCATTATTGTCAGGAGATCATTCCTCCGGCGTGCCGCCGCAGGTGTCGGTGATGATGTACCGCGGCCGCCCCTTCACTTCCTCGTATATTTTGGAAATAAAGTAGCCGATGATGCCGAGACTGATCATGATGATGCTGCTGGAAAAAAGCTGGATGAGGATCACGGTGGTGAAGCCGCCGAGCGCCCGCCCGGAGAACTTCTGCACGAGCGCGATCGTCCCGAGCACGAGCGCTACAAGCAGCATAACGGCGCCGAGCACCGTGACGATCTGCATGGGCGCTGCGGAAAACGAGGCGATGTTGTCCACGGCATACTTGGCCAGCGCGGCCGTTGACCATTTGGAGCTTCCACCCGCACGCTCCTGCACATCAAAGGGTATGCTCGCCGTTTTGAATCCGATCCACGAGGAGAGCGCACGGAAAAAGGCATTCCGTTCGCGCATGTTGATGAGTACGTTGACCGCTTTTCGGTCAAGCAGCTTAAAGTCGGAGGCGTTGGCCATGTCTATGCCGGTCGCGCGGCTGATGAGCGAATAGAACGCCCGCGCGGCGAGACCGTGCGCGTGGCTCTCCGCGCCGCGGCTGGACTTCTGCCCCTCGACGATCTCGTACCCCTGCTCCCACAGACGGTACATCTCCACGATCTTCTCCGGCGGGTGCTGAAGATCGCCGTCGATCACGACGCAGCACTCGCCCTTTGCCGCAGTGAGCCCCGCAAGGATCGCCGCTTCTTTCCCAAAGTTCCGGGAAAAATGGAGTCCGCGGACACCGCCGGACGTGGAAAGCGCCGTGATCTTCTCCCAGGTGGCGTCCCGGGAGCCGTCATCCACGAAAATGAGCTCACAAGCGATCGCAGCATCGGATAGCACGCCGCGGATGACCGAGGCCGTTTTTTCCAGTACGGCCTCCTCATTATAGACGGGGATAACCACCGACAGCATTACTCCGCCTCCTTCGTAGCATCCGGCTCGCCCCGGATCTCACCGATGCCGAACACATCTGCCATAACGTCGTTCGGCCAGCTCTGCGGGTTTTCGGTATCGAGATATTTGAGCCCGTCGAGTGCCGAATAGCGCGTCTGCGTTTCGATATACGGCACGGTCACGCTGCTCTCACCGCGCGCGGCTGCCTCGGCGATCGCCGTCTCGTTCGTCCGAACCTGAAGATAGACGTTCGTAATATCGGCAAAGCCGTAAACGCCCCAGTAGAGCGTCGGCAGCACGAGCACCGCCGCTGCGCACAGCACGGAAAGCTTCGCTTTCCCGGAGAAGAGCTCCGACAAAAGTACGGCGTCCGCCGCGATGAGCAGCACCGCCGGGAACGCGATGCATCGCTCCGGGTAATACGAGGCAAGGCTCAGCGAGAAGTTGGCGCAGAGCGAGCCGAGCATAAGCGCCGCGGAAAGAAGGATCCGATCCCGGTCGGCGCGATACCAGAACGCCATGACCAGCGCAGCGGCAAAAACGGCGAGCGGCACAGCCAGCGAGCGATATGCCCGCAGCGCAGCGACAAGCCCCGTTCCGACGGTGGAGAGCGTTCCTCCCATGCCGCTTTTCCCTCCCTCCGCGGGACACGACAGCATAAAGAGCAGGCCGCCAACCGCCGCGATTACCGGCAGCCACGGCAAAAGGCCGTTTTTCTTTTTTTGGATCACACATCTGCCAAGGAGCAGCAGCGCAGAAAGGAAAATCGCGCTGACCGCCATGTTTTCAAGATACGCACCGGTATAAAAGCCCGCGAGCATCCACAAAATCCAGAATACCGGCTTTTTTTCCGCATCATGCCCGAAAAGACGGATATACGGCGCGAGAAACGCCAGTCCAACAGCACAGCCCCAGCCATAGTTGCACGCCCCGTCCAGCCAGAAAAAGATCTGCCCGAACACCGGAATGAACACCCACACGGCGCCGAAGATCATAAGGAGGATGAGGTTGTTCCGCTCGCCCTTCGGCTGTGCAAGCCGGGCGAGGAGCGCGATCAGCGCCGTGAAAACCAGCGCGTTTACTATATTGAATACCGCTTTCGGCAGCAGCAGAAAAAGCTGTACCCAGAAATGGGCAAAGAGCCGCCCGTTCATGATCTGCGCGTGCGCCGCTATCGAGGGGAATATGTCCCGGACCGCCGTGATACGCTCATTGGTCGCAAAGCTGTGCATGTATCCCCAATCGTCCGCCGCATACGGCGTAAGGACGTTTCCGAGCAGCATGAGAAGAAAGATACCGAGGAGCAGCGCCGCGCGCACCTTCCCGGATCGGATCGCCGTCATGGCGGCACCTCCCTGCATGGACTATATGGACTATTGTGTATTATACACAGATAAAAAAATGAAGTCAAACTTCCCGAAAACTTTTTCAAAAACCCTCTTGACAATACCCCCAGGGGGTATATAATGCAGAGCGAAAGGCAGGGATGACCCATGGACGAAGAAAAATCCTGTTGCTGCTGCAAAAAAACCGAGCGGAGCGAGGACGAGCGCCGCGCGCTCATGAACCGGCTGAGCCGGATTGAGGGACAGATCCGCGGCATCCGCGGCATGCTCGAGCGCGACGCCTACTGCGCAGACATTCTCACGCAGTCTGCGGCGGTGAGCGCGGCGATGAACGGCTTCAACCGCGCACTTTTGAATGCGCATCTCCACAACTGCGTCGTGCGCGATATCCGCGCGGGCGATGACTCCGTCGTCGATGAGCTGACGGAGCTTTTGCAGAAGCTGATGAAGTAAACCGCAATATTACGATAGAAAGGCAAATACCATGACGCAATACTCTGTTACAGGCATGAGCTGCGCGGCGTGCTCCGCGCGGGTGGAAAAGGCAGTCTCCGCCGTGCCGGGCGTTACCTCGTGCGCGGTGAGCCTGCTCACAAATTCGATGGGTGTGGACGGTACCGCCGCTCCGGCAGACGTCATACGTGCGGTGGAAAACGCCGGATACGGCGCAAGTTTGAAGGGCGCGAAGGGCGCGGCTCCCGCCGCCGCGGCGGATGAGCTGGCCGACCATGAAACGCCCAAGCTCAAAAAGCGGCTGATATCCTCGGTGGCGGTGCTGCTCGTACTGATGTACTTTTCCATGGGTCATATGTGGGGCGCGCCGATGCCGCATTGGCTGCACCACAACAGCGTGGGCATGGGGCTCATCCAACTCCTGCTCGCGGGCATCGTGCTCGTCATCAACCAGAAGTTCTTCATCAGCGGCTTCCAGAGCGCCGTGAAGGGCGCGCCGAATATGGATACGCTCGTCGCGATGGGTTCGGCGGCGGCGTATCTCTGGAGTGTATACGAGCTCTTCACGCTGACCGTTGACCCGACGGCGGAAGCCGATCTCTATTTTGAATCCGCCGCGATGATTTTGACACTCATCACCGTCGGCAAGACGCTGGAGGCCCACTCCAAGGGCAAAACGACCGACGCGCTCCGCTCGCTCATGCAGCTCTCGCCGAAAACGGCACGGCTGGAGCGAAACGGTGAAGAGGTCGTCGTTCCGGCGGAGGAGGTCGTTCTCGGCGATATTTTCCTCGTCCGCCCCGGCGACAGCATCCCGGTGGACGGCATCGTGCTCTCCGGCACGAGCGCGGTAAACGAGTCCGCACTCACGGGCGAGAGTCTCCCCGTGGACAAGGCGGAAAACGACAAGGTGAGCGCCGGTACGATCAACCAGTCCGGCTTTCTGCGCTGCCGGGCAACCGGCGTCGGCGAGGACACGGCGCTCTCGCAGATCATCCGCATGGTAAGCGACGCCGCCGCGACGAAAGCCCCCATCGCCAAAACCGCCGACAAGATCGCCGGGGTGTTCGTGCCGGTCGTAATCGGCATCGCAGCCGTTACCATTATCGTCTGGCTGCTCGTCGGGCAGACATTCGGATACGCGCTCGCGCGCGGCATTTCGGTGCTCGTTATCAGCTGCCCGTGCGCGCTCGGACTTGCCACGCCGGTCGCCATTATGGTCGGCAGCGGCGTCGGCGCGAAAAACGGCATTCTCTTCAAAACGGCGGCCTCGCTTGAAGAGACCGGCCGCACACAGATCGTTGTGCTCGACAAGACCGGCACCATCACGACCGGCCAGCCGGAAATCACCGATCTTCTCCCGGCGGACGGCGTTTCGGAGGATGAGCTTCTGCTCTATGCCGCCGCACTTGAGCAAAAGAGCGAGCATCCCCTCTCCCGTGCTATATTGAACGGCTTCGCCGCGCGCGGCGGCGAATGCCCGGAGGCGGAAGATTTTACCGCCGTACCGGGCCGCGGGCTCACCGCGAAAATCGAAGGATACAACGTTTACGGCGGCAACGCGGACTTCATCCGCGAAAAAGCCGCGATATCGGAGAACATCATGCAGCGCGCTGCTGCGCTCGCCGATGAAGGCAAAACGCCGCTCTACTTCTCCCGTAACAATACGCTTCTCGGCGTGATCGCTGTAGCGGACGTCATGAAGAGCGACGCTGCCGAAGCCATCCGGGAGCTCAAGGGCATGGGGCTTCGCGTTGTGATGCTCACGGGCGACAACGCCCGCACCGCCGCCGCCATCGGCGCGCAAGCCGGTGTGGACGCCGTCGTCGCCGGGGTGCTCCCGGACGGCAAGGAGGCCGTCATCCGAAAGCTTCGCGAGAGCGGTAAGGTCGCCATGGTGGGCGACGGCATCAACGACGCCCCGGCGCTCACGCGCGCGGACGTCGGTCTCGCCGTCGGCGCGGGAACGGACGTTGCCATCGACGCCGCCGACGTTGTGCTCATGAAAAGCGGCATGAGTGATGTGGCCGCCGCTATCCGTCTCAGCCGCGCGGCGCTGCGCAACATTCGCGAGAATCTTTTCTGGGCATTTATCTATAATATCATCGGTATCCCGCTCGCCGCAGGCGTATGGATCCCGATCTTCGGCTGGACGCTGCAGCCGATGTTCGGCGCACTCGCGATGAGTCTTTCGAGCTTCTGCGTCGTGACAAACGCGCTGCGGCTCAATCTCTTCCGTCTTCACGAGGCAAAGCACGATAAGCACAAGCAGCCGGTGACGCTCCCGGAGGAGTTCACCGCCGCACCGCAGGAGAAACCCACCACCAACGATCATAAGGAGGAAAAAACCATGTACAAAACCACCGTCACCGTCGAGGGCATGATGTGCCACATGTGTGAAAAGCACGTCAACGAAGCCGTTGCCAAGGCGTTCGCCGCCGAGAACCCCGTTTCCGACCACGCGGCGAACAAGACCGAGTTCGTCTCTGCCGAAAAGCCGGACGAGGCGAAGGTCAAGGAAGTCATTGAGGCCGCCGGATACACCGTCAAGGCGGTGCACACCGAAACGGTGTAAGACCGCGCACGCAGCACAGCGGAGTCTCTTTTGAGGCTCCGCTGAATTTTTTTACGAACCGATTGGCAGAAGTCCTCGTCTATAGGGTGTAAACTTATTCAAAAAAAGGAGAAACCATATGAAAAAGCTGACAGCCCTGTTTCTGTCTCTGGCGCTGCTTCTTGTGCTGTGCGCCTGCGGCACGCCGAACGCCAGCAGCGGCAACGCGTCCTCCGGCGACGCCTATGCGAGCTGGGGCAACGCCTCTTCCGGCGACGCGTATGCGGGCTGGGGCGACGCCTCTGCCGGCGATGCTTATGCAAGCTCCGGCAACGCAGCCGGAGTGCTTCCGCTCAGCGCAACGCCCGCGTCCACGGACGAACCGTTCTTCTGCGTGACGCTGGAATCCTCCCGTCTGTACGCTTTCCCGGCCGGCGGGGGCGAGGGCAGGCTGCTCGTTGACAAGTACACCAACTGCTTCGATCAGGACGGTGACAGCGTGCTCGCTTCCTTTGACGACGGCAGCGTGGCACGTGTCGATATCCGAACCGGCGAGGTCGAGGAGATTCTACCTGCCGGCACGCAGCTATTCCACCGCATCCATGCCTATTCCGGCGGCTTCGTCGGCGAATACTACAGCATCCGCGAATCGAAGCTCTATCTCTGTGAAAACGGCAAAGAGCCGGTGGAGATCTTCACCGACCGGTACTTCGGCGATGTGCGCGTGATCCGCGATACGCTCGTCGGCAGTGACTACAGCAACGGCACAAACCGAATCATCGGCTATGCGCTCCCCTCGCTTGAGCAGAAGTGGGAGACGCCGCTCGACGCATATTGCTGCCTTTCCGCAAACGACGACGATCTTCTCATCAGCAACTCCTACGACGGATTCATCTCCCGCGTTGATCCGGGCGACGGCTCCGTGGCAAATGTCAGCGGGGCAGTTTACGCCAATGACAGCGTGCTCTATGCTTACGACGGTGCATATCTCGTCGAAGGGAATTACAAAACCAACTTCGCGCTTTACTATCTCCGCGGCAATGAACGCCTGACGCTGGATCTCCCGCAGGCCGAAACCACCCGTTATGTCGCCTCTGCCCGCGACGGCAAGGTTCTGATCTCGTGCAGCGCCAGTGTTGAGGCCGGCGATTACGGCTGGACAAACACAACAACGTACATTGTCCTTGATATGGAATCGGCCAAACTGTACATTGTCGATCTAAACGGTCTGTACAGCGAACTGTTTGCCGACGGCGATTTCCCGGTTATGGACTCCTCTACAGCGAGAAAGCCGTTGGTGCAGAACATCTACCGTTTCTTCTGTCTTGACACCGGCTACGGCGGTGCGGAGCCGCTCTGCTCCACGACGCACGGCGCATGGCTGAATATTGCCGATAAGAAGGCGGACATTGCCCTGCTCGCCGCCCCCACCGAGGAGGAGCAGGCGTATCTGAAGGAACAGGGCGTGGAGGTCGAAATGAAGCTTTACGGCGGTGACGGTCTGGTATTCATTGGGAACACCGAGTGCGGCGTCACCGACCTAACGCTCGACGAGGTGCGCGCTATCTTCCGCGGAGAGATCACCAACTGGAGCGAGCTCGGCGGCGCAGATCACGCCATCCGCGTTCTCTACCGCGACGATCAGTCCGGCAGCCAGCGGCTCTTTGAAAAGATGCTCTTCAAGGACGGCGACGTGCCGGATTATGAAGCGCTCGGCTTTGAGCGGCTCGATGAGATGAGCACGCTCGTCTCCGCCTGTCTCGACGATCCCTACACCATCGGGTACAGCATCATGACATACCTGAACGACGTTTACTCCAACGAAGCACTGCTCGCCTTCACGCTCAACGGCTACAGCGCCACGCCGGAGAACGTCCGCACCGGTGATTACCCGCTCGGCACGAAGGGCTATGTTGTCATCCGCAGCGATGAGCCGGAGGACAGCCCCGCCCGGCGGCTCTATAACTGGTTCGGCTCTCCCCTTTCGGATACATTCCTCACCAGCTGCGGCATTACCCCGCTGAGCGAATGATTTACTGACTATGCAAACGCAGCAGCTCCGAAATTGGAGCTGCTGCGTTTGCATATCGCCTCCCCTGTGTAAGGGGAGGTGGTGCGGCGCATAGCGCCGTGCCGGAGGGGTTGTCGGTTTCCGCAGATTGCGGGACAATCCCTCAGTCAGCTTCGCTGACAGCGCCCTCGTCAGAGGGAGCCTTTTCAATCGCCCAAATCGATCCACATGGCGGGGCGGACACAGCAGCCATAATAATAATCGTGGGAAACCGGGAAGCCTTCGCTGGCGAATCTGCCGTCGCAGACGACATAAGCGGCAAAGTGTTGAGAGCGCCCGGGCGACCGCAGCAACCACTCGCAGGTGGCTGCGCCGCCTCTGGTTTTGACAAATGCGTAAGACGTATAAGCGCCGTTCGCTTTTGCATAGGCCGTCGGTGCGCACATTCTCTCTTCATCGCTTTGAAAATATTCATTTGCCTCCACCATGCTGAGAAGAAAGACCTTGTCCTGTGTGTCATTGCCGGGATTCGCCTTGAAAGGGAAATCGGGATTTTTATCCGCCGGCACCGTCACCGTAGAGATCATGGCTTTTTCTCCGTCCAAAAACGCTGCATTAAGGAAGTCTTCGTTCAGCCACTCGCGCAGCGTACAGTCCTCCCACGTTACCTTTGTATAGCTCGTGTTGTACTGCTGGCAGTCCAGAGCATACTGGCTGACAACCAAAAGTCTGTCATCTTTCTTGGCGAGCACCAGCCACTCTATTTTTTCTTTACCGTTGGATGTGTCGTTATCCTGCTCGTACTTGCCGAACATGATCGTGTCGCCCACAGCCGCATTGTCTAAAGCCGGTTTATAGTATTGATAGGCAGCATTTATCCGTTGTGCTTCACTGTCTTTATACTCCACCCCATCCAAAAGGGCCAATGCCGTTTCATAGTCCTGTGCGTCTATGCGTTCCATCGCGCGGTCATATTTGCTCGCTGCGATCGCCTCATTGTTTCCTATTTCCTCCAGAAGTGCATACGCTTTCTCATAGTCCCGCGCCTCGATGCGCTCCATCGCCCGGTCATATTTGCTCGCTGTAATTGTTTCATCATTTCCTATTTCTTCCAGCAATGCATATGCCGCTTCGTAGTCCCGTGCGTCTAAACGTTCCATTGCCCGATCGTATTTATTTTCTGTGATCGCCTCTGTATTTCCAAGTTCTTCCAGTATTGCATAAGCCGGATCGTATTCCCCGGCGTCGATCATTTCCATGGCTTTGTTCAGTTTTTGCCTGGGAAGGATCACCTGTGTCAAGAGGACAACAAATACGATACAGGCGCAGACGATCGGCGCAGCAATAGATATAGCCTTTTTCCGCTTTCCCTTTTTCTCCTCATAAGACAATGCCGGTTTTTCGTTTTCCTTCATTCTCAATGCTCTCCTTACACGAATTTTGCTGTAGTCGATGTTTTCGCGTTAACTCATTTGAGATGATTATAACTCGAAAGAGTTAATCTGTTCAAGTGCTTCTGGACATGCTCTTCCGTAAAGGGGGCATATGCATGAACATCGGAGAAGCGGTTCGGGCGTGGATCATCGAGCTGTGTATGCATCGGTAACATTTCGGTAAACACCCGCGCGCCCGGCTATGGTAGAATAAAAGGTAAGGGGAGATGATGCTATGAGCAATCGTATTTTGATGATTGAGGATGACGCCGCCATTGCCGAAGCGGTAAAGCTGAATCTCGAATGCGCCGGCTATGCCGTCGCCGTCTTTGATAACGGACTAACCGTCCGGGACGCGCTGGAAGCGGATCACATCTACGATCTCGCACTGCTGGACATGATGCTGCCGGGGCTGGACGGCTTTGCGCTGCTCCCGGAGCTGCAAAAATACGATATACCCGTGATCTGTCTCACCGCCATGGGAGACGCGCAGCACGAGGTGCTGGGGCTTCGCGGCGGCGCGGAGGATTATATTGCCAAGCCCTTTGACATGCTCGCGTTAATGGTGCGCATGGAAAAGGTGCTCCGGCGCAATGGGAAGCTGAACGAGGTATACCGCTTCCGCGATCTGACGCTGGATAACCGCAACCGCCGTCTGACGCGGAACGGCGAGGACATCCCGCTTCCCCCGCTGGAATTTGATGTACTGGCGGTGCTGATGAAAAACAAAAACCGCACCGTTTCCCGCGACCGCATCCTCAATGAGATCTGGGGCGAGGACTACTTCGGTGATATCCGCACCGTCGACGTCCGTATCGCCAATCTTCGAAAAAAGCTTGGTCTCGCGGACGAAATACGAACCGTCGCCAAGGCCGGATACCGGCTGGAGGAACGATGAAGCTGAAAACGAAAATCACAGCGCTCTGTGCCGTGATCCTCTCGCTGGTGGCAGCCGGGCTCTGCGCGGCCATGCTCTGGCAGGTGGGCGAGCAGTCTTACGGCGCTCTTTTAGAGCGTTCGCGGGATTCTCTCGACGAGCTGGCTGTCGCTTTTGAGACCGCCGTTTACACCGCGCCGCACGAGACCGGCTCCGGTCTCCCACGAAAGGTGCTTCTGACCCATTGCTTTCGCAGCTGCGGCGTGGCGGGGTGCGCGCTCTATGTAAATGGAGAATGTCTGTCCGCATCCACGCCGATCGATCCGGAAAGCTGTCTGGCGGTCTCTTCCGGCGGCGCAGCGGCATCCGCGCGCGTCCACGCCCAGGGCAGGCACTTTCTTGTTCTTGGTAAAGCCTCGGAAATACAGGGCGAAGCGTGCAAAATATATCTTGTCGCCGAAGCCACTTATATTCATTCGCAGGTTTGGGAGCTTGCCATCCGCTTTGTTCTGCTGGCGCTCGCCGCTGTGCTGCTGGGGCTCGCTGCGGTGCGTTGTCTGGTCGGACGGACGCTACGCCCGCTTTCAGAGCTTTCGGAAGCGGCAGGACGTGTTGCCGCCGGGAACTACAGTCAGCGCGTTCCCGTTTCAGCCGCCGACGAGGTGGGAGCGCTGGCGCAGGATTTTAATCAGATGGCTCTCGCAGTGGAAAGCCATGTAGCCGCCCTGCAGGAGCGCAGCGATCGGCAAAGGCTCTTCACCGCCGCTGTGACGCATGAATTGAAAACACCGCTGACTTCTCTCCTCCTGAACGTGAACACCCTGCAAACAGTCTATCTGCCCGAGGAAAAGCAGACGGCGCTTCTGGAAAGCATGGATCGCCAGCTCCATTGGCTGGATGCCATGGTACGAAAGCTGTTGACGCTGCTTTCCGCAAAAAAGAACGCCGCATTTTCTGCGGCGTCTGTCCCGGAGCTTCTCTCCCAGGTACGGCAGCTCACCGAAGGCGTCTGCCGGAAATACGGCGTTTCACTCGAAACGGACTGCCGTGCCGTCTCGCTCTTTGTGGACACGGAGCTGATGTGCAGTGCTCTTGTAAACCTTGTGGAGAACAGCGCCAAGGCATCCGCACCGGGGCAGATCGTTTCCATTTCTGCCGATGCAACCGGCTTTACCGTCACGGATCATGGCCGGGGCATTCCGGCGGAAGATCTGCCAAGAGTGACCGAGGCGTTCTATACGGGCGATCCCTCCCGCAGCAGGGCGAGCGGCGGCTTCGGTTTGGGGCTGGCGCTCGTGCAGGAGATCGCCGCCGTTCACGGCGGGACGCTGACGCTTGAAAGCGCGCCCGGCGAGGGGACGACGGCGCGCATCGTGCTGCCGGGAGGCAAAACCGTAAAGGAACGGTAATACGGCGGTAACCCCTTTGCGTTTTCAGTCTGCTACGCTGGAACCATCCAAAAGAAAGGATGCGTTGAAATGAAACGAAAAACCTTGTGCTGGGCCGCCGCGCTGCTTGTCGCCGCGCTGTCCGGCTGCGGCAGCCAACCGGCGGAAGAGGCAGCAAACATCAATCAGGCAATGCTCATTGAGAAGAGTGCCGAAGAGCATACGGCATATTCCTTCCCGGATTCGTTTACCGGAAAGTGGACGGCCCAGGAAGGAAAGCTCACGATCCGCGCCGATGCACGAGTATCCGCCGAGCAGGGCGTCATACTCCCTGTTGCCTCTGTGACGCCGGGCGAATTTACGCAGGCCGATGTGGACAACCTTCTGCGCGTGCTTTTGCAAGGCGAGCCGCTCTACGGCTATACGCAGACGAAGCAGGAATTGCAGGAAATTCTCGACCGTATCAACTCCCCGGAATGGCCGTCCGATCCGGATTCCCCCACACAAACAGCGGAGCAGCGGGAGAAGCGCCGCGAGGAGCTGAACGCCCACTATACGGCAGAAATCGCCAAGGCGCCGGAGGAAAAGCCCGTGATTCATGGCTTCTCCGATTCCGATGATCCGAAGACCGTCCGCGGCTCCGCCACAGTAGACGGAGTCATCTACGATGTCTCGATCGATAATAATCTCCGGTACGCGCAAATCATCCAACGAGACTATAAATACAGCACGGCTCAGCCGAGTAACGGCCGGACGGATATTTCCCTGGAAGAGGCCGTCGATCTGGCCGATGCGCTGATGCAGGAACTGGGTCTTGCCGGCATGGCGCTGGACGATGCGCAGGAATGGGAGCCGGGCGTGTGGCGGCTCTATTACACGCCTACAGTAAACGGCATCCGCCTATCCAGTGTCCGACAGGATCACTTCCGCGCCGACGGTACACGGGAATCCTATAAGTATGAATTTTACAACAGCAGCGAAGGGGCAAAAGGCGACACGGTATCCTGGTACATGGAAAACATCCAGATCTGCGTCGGGAAGGAAGGTCTTCTCTCGTTTGAGTGGTATTCTCCCAGCGATGAGACAAACGTACTGGAAGATAGTGCTGCGCTGCTGCCGTTTGAAGAGATCGCGGCGGTCGCGGATACGATGCTGCCCGTGGTGATCACCGGGCCGTCGGAAAGCTACACGCTTGTTGAGCTCGACAAGCTCAACGGCTTTGAAACGCGCATGGATGTGACCATCACCGAGGTTTCTCTCACCCTCATGCGCATCCGGGATAAGGGCTCTTTGCAGGGAACGATCGTCCCCGTGTGGGATTTCTGGGGAAGCTGGTGCTGGTACGAGCCGGAGAACGACACCTCCAAGTCTATGCACATGGCTTCCGGCAGCACCACGCAGCCCATGCTGACGCTCAACGCCATAGACGGCACCGTTGTCAGCCGGTTGTTTGGATATTGATTTTTCAGTTGAACAGAGCAAGCCCCGGGCATTGAATGCCCGGGGCTTCTTTCGTTTAATCCTTTATGTTCCGTATCTTATTGAGATCGCCGCTGCAGAGCGCTTCCATGTTGCGGAAGATCTTTTCCGCATCCCAGTCCCACCACTTGAGCTCTAAAAGATACGCTGTTAGCTCTTCATCGAACCGCTGCCGGAGCACGCGGCAGGGATTGCCGCCCGCAACACAGTATGGCGGAACATCCTTTGCCACAACGGAATTGGCGGCGATGATCGCGCCGTCGCCAATGTGAACGCCCGGCATCACCGTTACATTCTGCCCGATCCACACGTCGTTTCCGACGACCGTGTCGCCCTTGAGCGGCAGATCATCGAGCGAGGGCGCGAACTTTTCCCAGCCGCCGCCCATGATGTTGAACGGGTAGGTCGTTACGCTGTTCATGCGGTGGTTTGCGCCGTTCATCACAAACTCAATGCCCTTCGCGATGGCGCAGAATTTGCCGATAATGAGCCGGTCGCCCAGAAAATCGTAATGATGGGTGACGTGCTCCTCAAATTTTTCCGCACCGTCTTTATCGTCGTAGTACGTATACTCCCCAACGAGGATGTTGGGCCGGGTAATGACATTTTTAATGAGCACGACCTGTTTGAGGCTTTCGTTGGGATAGATGCTGTTCGGATCGGGTCCTATCATGGAAGCACCTCCGCTCAAAACCCAAGGGCACGGAAGGCGTCCTCAAAGGGGGCCGTACAGATACCGCGCTCGGTGATGATGCCTGTGATGAGCGAGTGGTCGGTCACGTCGAACGCCGGGTTATATACGCCGACGCCCTCCGGCGCCATGCGCTTTTTGTACCACATCTCCGTGACCTCCTCGGCGGCACGCTGCTCGATGGGGATCTCCGCGCCGGAGGCGAGCGACATATCGATCGTAGAGCTCGGCGCGCAGACATAAAACGGGATGCCGTAGTGCTTCGCTAAAATCGCCACGGCGGAGGTACCGATCTTGTTTGCTGCGTCGCCGTTTCGCGCCACGCGGTCACAGCCGACAAATATTATGTTAACCTTTCCGCTCTGCATCAGGCTCGACGCGGCGTTATCGCAGAGGAGCGTTGTGTCCAGCCCTGCGGCGTGCATTTCAAGCGCAGTGAGCCGCGCGCCCTGCAAAAGAGGGCGCGTTTCGTCGCAGTAGACGCGAAGGTCGTTCCAGCCGTGCTCGAGCGCGATGTACATCGGCGCGGTCGCCGTGCCGTATTTTGCGGTGGCGAGCGTTCCGGCGTTGCAGTGCGTGAGAATACCGTCGCCGTGGTGCAGAAGGCCGAAGCCCAACTCGCCGATGGAGCGGCTGATGGCGACGTCCTCGTCGCGGATGCGCTGCGCTTCGGAAAAAAGCGCTTCACGGATGGCGGGGATGCTCTCCGCGCCGTGCTCCTCCGCCGTATGCCACATCCGGTCGAGCGCCCAGAAGAGGTTCACCGCCGTCGGGCGGGCGGAGGCAAGATAGTCCTTCGTTTCGCGAAGCTTCGCGAAAAAGGCGTCTTTCTCTTCCTCATCGATCTGCGAGGCAGCCAGCGCGAGCGCGTACCCCGCGCACACGCCAATGGCCGGTGCGCCGCGCACGCGAAGCGAGTAGATCGCTTCCCAGATGTCGCGCATATCCGAAAGGTACAGCGTTTTCACTTCGCCGGGCAGCAGCGTCTGATCCAGAATTTCCAGACACGTCCGGTCAGGTGAGAGCAATACGGTATCGAGTTCGAGAGCGTTCAAGGTTTTTAACCCTCCTCGGTGTTTTTCTCCATTCTGGCACAGCTCTCGCCGCTTGTCAACGCCGGGACGCGCCGCAGAAGATAAACGCTGTACGAAACCGCGAGGGCGATGAGCACGAGGGAGATGATGCATTGTGTCCGGTAGTCCGGCTCCATGGAAAACACGCTTAAAGCGTTCAGCACGCCGTGCGTCAGGATGCACGGCGCGAGGCTCCCGGAGCGGCAAAAGAGCACAACAAACAGAAGGCCCACCGCCACGGCGTACGCGATCTGCAAAAGCGTCGGCACGAGCTCCGCGCCGTTGAGCAGGTTCACGATATGCCCAATACCGAACGTGAGCGCGGAGATAACGGCCGCTTTTCGCTCTCCGTCGCGGCAGAGCGCTTTATAAAGGAAGCCGCGGAAGATGAGCTCTTCTAAAAAGCCGACGCACAGCATGCGGAACGCGTACAGCGCTGTGATCCCGGCGGGAAACTTCTGCGTGACGCCGCACCAGAGATTCACCGACGCGATGACAACGAGCGGAAGATAGTAAAAATACCGCCCCGCGCCGCCAACCGGGCGGCAGAGACCAAAGCGCTCCCGCAGGCCGTTTTTTCCGAGCCATAGGAAAAGGAAAGCAGTCATCGCCGCGCAGAGCGCCGCGGCTACGGCGTTTTTGGTAAGAGCATCCGCAAGATTTTCCGCCAAGCTCAGCAGCACAACATAGATACCGATCCAGATGAGCGCAAACGTGAGCACATTTTTTTCATAGAGCTTTCGCATGATTATTCCTCCCCATTCTCCTCCAGCAGACGGTCAAAGACAAGCTTTAAATCGTTGGCAACAGTCGTTTCATCGCCGGTCATGGCATTATTCGCAAACATGCTCGCATACCCGTGGACGAGCAGGAACAGCACGCGGAATACCGAGCGCGCCCGCTCCACGGGAATGTGCGCCGAGGCGGAAATTGCCTCGAGCACCGGCGTGAGCTCGTCCGCCGCGATCAGCTCGTCGAGCGAGCGCTGCGCAAAGGCGTCCGACTGGAAGAGAAAGCGGAACAAGTGCTTTTCCTCCCGCGCAAAACGGACATACGCAAGCCCCACCCCCTGCATGGGCGAGGACGGATCGGGAGTTCTGATATAGCGCGTGTGATAGTCGTCCGCCATTATGTAAACCTCTTTTTTCAGCTCCGCAATGGAACCGAAATGGTACATCACCGGCTGTGTAGAGCAGCCGAGCGCCTTGGCAACGGCGCGGGCGCTGAGCGCGTCCGCGCCCTGTTCGCGGACGATCTCAAAGGCGGCGCGGACGATCTCTTCTCTTGACGTCTTTATGCTTGGGGGCATGGTATCACCTCATTATAACAGATGTTATGTAACATATGTTATAACAGAGGTGAAGCGTTTTGTCAATAAAAACCGGCGGCCGATAAAAACCAGCCGCCAGGATGCTTTCTTCCCTACCAGAATTTCTTCTTTTTACATATCCAAAGGCCGAGAGCCAAAACGGCGGCGCTCACAACGCCGACCATGAGGTAGCCGTATTTCCAGCTCAGCTCGGGCATATTGACAAAATTCATGCCGTACCAGCCGGTGAGCAGCGTGAGCGGGAGAAAGATCGTCGTGACAATGGTGAGGATCTGCATCACGCGGTTCTGCCGGATATCGATCTGCGCCTGGAAAGCGCTTTGGATCTGGCGGCAGTATTCGCAGAGAAGCTGAGCGTTTTCCCGCAGACGGGCAACGCGCTCCTCAAAAAGGCGAAAGCGCTCCGTTTCCCTCTCCGAAAAAAAGCCGTTCTCATTTTCACAGAGCTCACACGCTACGTCGTCCAGCTGCGAATAGTACCGAAAGAGCGCCATGGTCTCTTTGCGGAGCGCGCTCATCGGCGTACCGAGCGTCTCGACACTGTCTGCGAGCACCTGATCTTCCAGCTCTTCCGCACGTACTTCCAGCTCTTCCAAACGGTGGAGATCGCGGGCTATGAGCTGTTCAAAGAAGTCGTAAAGGAACTGCCCCACGCTTCCCTTCGGCCAGCGTTTTTCCTGCGCGATGCGATGCAGAAGGGGCGGGAGCGAGCCGGAATCGTCCGTAAGAACGACGCGGCTTTGCGTGACGAGCAGGCCAAATGCAGCGCGGGCACCGTCTTTTCCTCTGCGCGGCAGCACAAGCGTCCCGGAAAGGCAGCCGGGGCGCACCTCGGCACGGCAGGTTCGAGCGCTGCGCACCGTAGGCGTATGTTCCAGAGCATTTTCCAGTCCCGGAAGGAGCGGACGTTTTTCCAGCTCGTCCGTTGTAAGCAGCACGAGCGCAGGAGCATCTGCACAGGGTGCGGATTCCGTGCGCACAAGAGATTCTCCGATGCGATACCAGATCACGGTTTTTCCTCCCAAAAGCATGCGGCCGCCCGCAGCTCAACACCGCAGGCGGCCAAACAGCTATTATTTTTCCGCCTTCATCGCGAGATAGGCGTTGATGAAGCCGTCGATATCGCCGTCCATGACGGCCTGGATGTTGCTGTTTTCATAGCCGGTGCGCGTGTCCTTGGCAAGCGTGTACGGCATGAACACATAGGAGCGGATCTGGCTGCCCCACTCGATCTTCTGCTGCACGCCCTTGATGTCCGAGATCTTTTCCAGATGCTCGCGTTCCTTGATTTCGGCGAGCTTGGCACGGAGCATGGATTTGCAGTTTTCGAGATTCTGGAAGTGGCTTCGCTCGACCTGCGAGGACACGACGATGCCCGTCGGCAGGTGGGTCAGGCGAACGGCGGAGGACGTTTTATTGACCTTCTGGCCGCCCGCGCCGGAGGAACGGTACACGTCCATTTTGATCTCGTCGTCGCGCAGCTCGATCTCGCTGTTGTCCTCGGCGATCTCGGGCATGACCTCCACGGCGGCGAAGCTCGTGTGGCGGCGGCCGGAAGCGTCATACGGGGAGATACGCACCAGACGGTGAACGCCGTTTTCGCTCTTGAGATAGCCATAGGCATTGTCGCCCTCGATCTTGATTGTGGCGGACTTGATGCCGGCTTCCTCGCCGTCCTGATAGTCGAGCAGAGAGTATTTATAGCCGTGGCGTTCGGTCCACATGGTGTACATGCGGTAGAGCATCTGCGTCCAATCCTGCGCCTCGGTGCCGCCCGCGCCGGCGTGGAACGTCAAAATGGCGTTGTTCGCGTCGTACTCACCGGTGAGCAGCGTGGAAAGACGCATCTCCTCCAGCTTTTCGGAGAGGGTATCGTACTCCTCCTTCAGCTCGCCGAGCATGGAGACATCGTCCTCCTCGAGCGCCATTTCGCACATAGTGAAAAGATCGTCCCAGGACGAGCGGAGCTTATCGTACTTTTCACACTTGGTCTGGAGCTGCTTGATGCGCTGCTGCACCTGCTGCGAGTGGGAGACGTTATTCCAGAAGCCGTCCTGCGCGCTCTCCTCCTGCAGCTCCGCGATCTCGCGCTTTGCCTCCTCGAGATGGAGCGCGTCCTGCAGATCGTCCAGCGTGGGCTTCAGGGCGTTGAGCTTTCCCTTATACTCTTCAAATTCCAGCATTGACATGACAGTAATTCCCTCTATAATTCATGAATCAAATTAGCTAAGATATTATATACAAAAAAAACACAAATGTAAAGGCTCGAAAAGTTGAACTTTCTGCTTCCTTTCCTCGGAGAATGTGGTATACTTGTTACGAAATTATGTGCCCGTACCGGGCACGCCACGAAATTTAAAGACAGAAAGGTGATTTGTTTTGATTTCACACGGCAAAGAAGTCAAGGTGTTCTCCGGAAACGCCAACCCCGCTCTGGCGGAAAGCATCTGCAACCATCTCTACAAGCCCCTCGGCAAGGCCGACATTAAGCGCTTCGCCGACGGTGAGTGCTCCGTTTCGATCCTCGAGCCCGTCCGCGGCGCGGACGTGTTCATCGTGCAGTCTACCTGCAAACCCGTGAACGACAACCTGATGGAGCTGCTCATTATGATCGATGCAATGCACCGCGCGAGCGCCGGCCGTATCACCGCTGTCATCCCGTACTTCGGCTATGCCCGTCAGGACCGCAAGGCGAAGAGCCGCGACCCCATCTCCGCGAAGCTCGTTGCAAACCTCATCGAGGCCGCCGGCGCTGACCGTGTACTTACGATGGATCTCCATGCCAACCAGATCCAGGGCTTCTTTGATATCCCCGTGGACAACATGCGCGGCGCTCCGCTCTTTGCCGATTATTATCTCCAGAAGTTCGGCAAGAGCAATCCCGACGTGATGGTCGTCTCCCCCGACGTGGGCAGCGTCGCCCGCGCGCGCCAGTTCGCCATGAAGCTCGACATGAACCTCGCCATCGTGGATAAGCGCCGCGAGGTTGCCAACAAGTCCGAGGTCATGAACATCATCGGCAACGTCGAGGGCAAGACCGTCATCCTGCTTGACGACATGGTCGACACCGCCGGCTCCCTCTGCGGCGCTGCCAAGGCGCTCATCGAGATCGGCGGCGCAAAGGAGATCTATGCCTGCGCTACGCATGGCGTTCTCTCCGCCCCGGCGCTTGAGCGCATTGAGGCAAGCCCCATCAAGGAGCTCAAGCTCTGCGACACGATCCCCTACCCCGTTGATCAGCCGCGTCTCGACAAGATCAACTATGTCTCCGTCGACCGTCTGTTCGCCGAAGCCATCCGCCGCATTTACGAGGAAGTTTCCATTTCCCCGCTGTTCGAGTAAGGAACTTCCATGCTGTTTCGTTCTTCCTCCGGCGGCACCGAATGGATGATCGTCTTTCTCGGCAACACCGGGCCGCGGTATAACGGCACGCGCCACAACGTTGGCTTTGCCGTCGGCGACATTCTCGCCAGGCGCTGCGGCGTATCGATCAACCGGCTGAGATCGCGCGCGCTCACGGCGCGCGCGAAGCTCGGCGGGCACGATGTGCTGCTTGTAAAGCCGCAGACGTTCATGAATCTCTCCGGCGAAGCGGTGCGTCCGCTCGCGGATTATTTCAAGATCCCCCCGGAGCGCGTTCTCGTCGTTTCCGACGAAGTTGCGCTCGTGCCGGGGCGGCTTCGTCTGCGCGCCTCCGGCAGCGCCGGAGGGCACAACGGACTCAAGAACATCATCCTCCATCTCGGCACGGAGAGCTTCCCCCGGCTTCGCGTCGGCGTCGGCTCGCCGCCGCACCCGGAGTATGACATGGCCGACTGGGTGATGGGCGTTCCCCGCGGCGAGGATGCCGCGGCGCTGGAAAAGGCCGAGGAGCGCGCCGCCGACGCCATTGAGTGCTGCGTGCAATACGGCATCGACCGCGCCATGAACCGCTATAACGGATAAGAAAATCGTCTCTGGAAGCTCCAGAGACGATTTTTACATTTTTCCGAAGGATTCTGTGCCGCGCCGCCCGTTTTTTCAGGATTGGCTTCAAGCGTCTCGATCTCGTCTCCGGGCCTTACTTCGCCGCCTTCCAGAACGATCTCGAACACGCCTTCTCTCGGCATGATGCAGTCTCCTACCTGATGATAGATGACGCAGTGGGCGTGGCACTCCTTGCCGATCTGCGTCATCTCGAGGAGCACGCTGCCGTTGATGCGAAACCGCGTCCCTACCGGAAGATTTCGGAAATCAAAGCCTTCCACAACGATGTTTTCCCCGAAAGCGCCGAATTTCACGTTAGCGCCTCTCGCGCGGAACGCTTCAATCTTGTCGAGATCCAGGAGACTCACCTGCCGATGCCAATTTCCGGCATGGGCGTCTCCCTCAATGCCGTACCCCGGCACGAGCTTTATCGACGGAACCTCGGTCTTCTGCGTTCCCTTTCGTTCGCTGGTGCATACGGCGATCACTTTTCCTCTGTTCATGGAAATACTTCGCGCTCCTATCCGTGCCAATGGGTTTTATTCCTTAATAAGCTCCGTGACAACATACTGGCAGAGCAGCAGCCCCGCCGAGGCGGGAACCCACACGAGGCTTCCCGGCACGCTGCGGCGGCCGGGAGGCGGCGTTTCGCCGGTGTCCGGTTCAGCCGCCTCCTCCGGAGAATATACGACCGGAAGGTGCGTGATGCCGCGGCGGCGCAGCTCCCGCCGCACGACACGCGCAAGCGGACAGCCCTCGGTTTTGGCGAGATCGGTCAACCGGAGAAGGGATGCGTCCTTCTTATTGCCGGTGCCGAGCGCCGCAACAAGCCGGATACCGCGCTCGGCGCAGCTCACCGCGAGATCGACCTTGCAGGAGACAAGATCGATGCAGTCCACGATAAAATCGGGCTCCAAGTCCAGCAGAGCATCGCGCGTCTCCGGCGCATACCGGTAGACCATGGGAATGGTCTCGCTTTCGGGTGCTATATCGCGCAGGCGCGCCGCGGCGGCCTCCGCTTTCGGCACATCGAGCGTGGAGGTGAGCGCGAAGAGCTGCCGGTTCACGTTGCTGAGCGACACGGTGTCCTGATCGAGAAGATACAGCGTCCCCACGCCGCTCCGGCAGAGTGCCTCGGCACACCATGAGCCGACGCCGCCGAGCCCCAGCACCGCGACGCGGCTTTCGGATAGCTTTTTCATCGCCGCGTCGCCGAGGATCGCCCCGGCGCGGCGGAAACGTTCGTTCATTGTGTGTCCTTTCCCGTCCATGAAAACGCGGCGGGAAATCATCCCGCCGCGTTCGTTGCTTTTTAAAAATCAGCCAGCCATGACGAAACGCCAGCCGGACGCATGCACCGGCGTGAGATCTGCCGTCAGCGCGTCGATGGCTTCGCCGCCGTCGGACTGACGCATGGCGTTCTCGGCAATAACGCGGGTGTAGAGCGCGTTCTCACCGGAGAAGTACACCAGATGATATCCGGCATAAGCACTGCTCTCGCCGTAGACAATAGCGTAGTCGCCGACCTCGCGCTCACCGAAGCAGAAGTCGTTGAACTCGGTGACCATCTGGCCCTTGTAGATCTGCTCATAGAGGCCGCCGTTGGTGTTCGAGCCGGTGTCCTCGCTCTTTTCGTTGGCAAGGGCAGCGAAGCTCTCCTCGGTGCCGTCTCCGGCGAGCCACTCGTCCTCAATGGCCTTGACAGCGTCATACGCCGTCTGCTTCTCCGCATCGGAGTAGGTGCCGTCGCCATCGGCGTCCACGGCCTTGATGAGGATGTGACGGACGTCTACGGTCGGATAGTCGTTCGACTCGGTACCGAGAACGTAAACGACATACACACCGGAATCGGTGCTGTGGGAGAACATCTTGCCCTCAGCGATATCGGCGCGCTCCACGCTGCCTTCAAAGCGGCTGAGGAACGTGGAAACGGTATAGCTGGTCTCGGTCGCTTCGGCCTCGGTCTCTTTGAGAACGGCGGCGCGGAAGTCCTCTTCCGTGCTGCCGGCGCCGGCCAGAATGACCTTTGCCTTGTCCTCGGCGGCTGCCTTGGCGGTATCGGCATCGATGCCCTCGTCCTCATTCGCAGCGGCGGAGATGAGCGTATAGAGAACGTTCACGTGGTCGTAGGTGTCGGCGTTCTCAGCATAGTAGGCGTCGAGCTCATCGTCGGTATAGGTAAAGGACGCGTACACATCGTCCGCATAGCGGCTTGCGATCAGCTCCTCGGCCATGTTGGCGCGGATGGTCTTTTCGCTGTTGCCGGTGCCGAAGTAGGCGGAGAGGAACTTGTTGAGCGTGGCATAGCCGAGGGACTTACCGTAGGTACGGTAGCTCTCGATGGCCGTGTCGATCTGGGCGGATTCATCCTCGGTGAGGGTGTAGCCCTCGGCGACTGCCTTGGCGTAAACGGCGGAGAGCTGCGTAAGGCTCGTCTCGGCGCTCTGCTTGAAATAATCGTCCCACGTGCCGCCATCAGCGTCAAACGGGCAGGTCTGATCCTTCAGGCTCTTGGAGGTGTCGATCAGGCTGCCGAAATACTGGCCGTAGGTCTGATTGAAGTTCATGTAAGCCTTCTGGTATTCATAGTTCATGCGGGCGACGGAGTAATTCGTGTCGCCGATCGTGAGCGCCGTTGTCACATTATAAAAGAGGCGCGAGTTTACAAAGATCACCAGCGCGATCATCAAAACGACAAGGATGCCGACAAGGATAAATTTGTTGCGGGTCTTGCGATTTTTCTTTTCTTCCTCCAGGCGAGCTCTTTCCCTGGGGTTCAGGTTCATTTCAGCCATTTTCTTCTTCCTTTCCGCGGGTTTCCGGCCTATTATATACTATGGCCCCGCGACATTCAAGCCTTTTTTATGAGCCGGCGGCGAAGCGCGCCGAGCACATCTGCCCCAACGCCGCACTCGCGCAGAAATCGCTCTGCGCCGCCGTATTCCTTTTCCAGATGATCGCACACGGCGAGGATGTTCTCCCCTGCCGTAGAGAAAAAGGGTGCATTTTCTTTTCTTGCGGCAAAGTCCGGGATATTCTCGCGCATCCAGCGGTACAGCGGCTGGAGATAGATCTGGCTGACGCTGTAGTCCGCGGCGATGTCCTCCGATGAGGCGCCGCACACGCCGAGCACGAGCGCAGAAAGAATGCCGGTGCGATCCTTGCCGGTGAAGCAGTGGAACAATACCGTTTCCTCCGCGGCAGCGAGATACTCCATGCATTCCTTTGCCCAGGGGCGGTTGTCATCGAGCATGCGGATGTACTCATCACCCCAGAAGAATTCATCGTCAAATGCGTTGACCCCGCCCGGACGGCTGCGCGCCACGGCGCGCGCCACGCGCTTCATGGCGATCTGCCGGTAGGTCACGCCTTCGAGCAGCGCGAGCTCGTCCGGCATGGTCTCGCTCTCGTCCACATCGCGCAGATCGAGCGTATAACGGACGCCCAGCGCGGCAAAGCGCTTACCGTCATCCTGCGTTAAATGCCACGGGAGATCGCTGCGCAGCAGCACGCCATAGCGAGTCACCCCTCCGGGCACGGCATAGCCGCCGAGATCGCGCAGATTATGCAGCCCGTCCATCAGATACCGGCGGGTGTATTCCATAAGTTTTTGTCCCCTTTTCTTGTCTTGTGGAAAGAGTATAGCATACCCGGCGCGAAAAGACATAAAAAAACTGTGAACGGAATTCGATTTTTCTCTTGACAAGAGCGCGATTTTTGGTATAATAACGCTTGCGTTTGAAACGCGGGCATAGCTCATTTGGCAGAGCGCCACCTTGCCAAGGTGGAGGTAGCGAGTTCGAATCTCGTTGCCCGCTCCAAAAGTTCACCGGGATCATCTTTGGATGATCCCGGTGTTTTTACTGTTGCTGCTTATACCGTTTTCAAAAAGAGGAATGCCATAGTGAATCAAACAAAAGAGCGGCAGCTTGACATGCTGCACGGTTCTCTCTGGAACAAGCTGCCGCAGTTCGCGTTCCCGGTGGCGGCTACCGCCATTTTGGAGCAGCTTTTCAACGCCTCCGATCTTGCGATCGTCGGCAACTTCACCGGCGCGGGACGCACCGCCGCTGTGGCCGCGGTGGGTGCAAACGGCCCCGTCATCGGGCTGATCGTCAATCTGTTCGTCGGCATCGCGCTGGGTGCGAACGTCATCATCGCTAACGCCATCGGGCGGGACGACCGCACCGCCGTGCAGAAGGCCGTGCATACCTCCATCACGGTCGCACTGCACGGCGGCATTCTCGTCGCCGTGCTCGGCGAGCTTGCCGCAGCGCCGCTGCTCCGGTCGCTGAATGTGCCGGACGACGTATTCCCGCAAGCGCTTTTGTATCTGCGGATCTATCTGCTGGGGATGCCCGTCATTCTCCTTTACAACTTTGAAGCGGCGGTCTTCCGCAGCGTGGGCGATACGAAAGTCCCGCTCATCGTGCTCGCGGTGTCCGGCGTGCTGAATGTAATCTTGAACATTTTCTTCGTCGTGGTGCTGCACATGACCGTAGACGGCGTTGCGATCGCAACGGTGATCTCCAACGCCATAAGCGCCGTTTTGATGCTCCGCCGCCTGCTCCGCTCGCAGAAGTATATCCGCGTGGAGTGGCGCGCCCTAGGCATCGACCGGAAGGCTCTGGGACGTATCTTGCGGATCGGGCTCCCTTCCGGCATTCAGAGCGCGATGTTTTCCATTTCCAATATCGTGATCCAGTCCGCCATCAACAGTCTCGGCACGACGGTCATCGCGGCGTCGAGCGCCGCATTCAACATCGAGATCATCGCCTATTATGTGTTCAATTCGTTCAGTCAGGCGTGCACAACGTTCGTGGGGCAGAATTACGGCGCCGGTCAGCTCAAGCGCTGCCAAAGGACACTGCTGCTCGCGCTGGCCGAGAGCTTTGCCGCCTCGGCGATCGCCATTGGGCTCGTACTGCTCACCGGGCGGTCTCTTCTCGCGATCTTCAACAGCGATCCCGAGGTCGTCGAGATCGGGTATACGCGCCTTGTCATCGTCTTCTCCGCCTACACGTTCAGCATACTCTATGACACCATGAGCGGGTATCTGCGCGGGTTCGGCATTTCGCTCGTCCCGGCGATCCTCACCACGCTCGGCGTATGCGGCATCCGCATCGCATGGATCCGGTTCGTTTTCCCGACCAGCCGGACGTTTTCCACGATCATGAACGTGTACCCGGTGAGCCTCGCCGCCACGGCGCTGCTCATTTTCATCGCCCTGCTCTGCTACCGCCCGTCCCGGCGGCTCGCGCACATGAACGGCGGATAAAAATACCCTCAGACATGCAAAAGCCCTTCCGCGGCCGCGGAAGGGCTTTTGTCTTTTTCTCTTTCATCTGTCACTCGGCGCGGTCTCGCCGCTGCCGAAAATGAGATCATCGATATCCGGTCCCATCGCACAACACCTCCACACATGCACATACAAACCAGTATATGCGCGGCGGGGTGAAAAGTTTCGGGAAATCAGTAGCCGAGATCCTCGTTGACGAGAAGAATGTGGAACTCCCTGATGGACGTCGGCGGCATGAGGAGGACGCTCACGGCGCGGCATATGCGATCCTTGCTGCGGCAGTCGTGGCAACGCGGCTCGCCGAGCGCGCACGGCGTTTTGAGCCCCAGACGGCGGGCATTGAGCGGCGCGGCGATGTTGCGCGCCCGGTCGATCGCGCCGGTGAGATCGGGCGCGATCTTATTTCTTCCGACGACAAGGAACACGCGCTGCGGCCCGTAGATTGTCGGGGCGACGCGGTTGCCGTAGCCGTCGATGTTGACGATCTCGCCGGTCTCGCTCACGCCGTTGGCGCTGCAAAGGAACGTCTCCGCTGCCGCGCCGCGCTCGCGGCTGTCCGGCGTCGGCTTCTTCCAGCGCCAGATGACGTCGTTATCGGCACTGAGCCGGCCGTACGCGCCGATCTCATCGATCGTCACACTGCCGCCGATACCGATGCTGGTGTTGTGGAGCATCTGCGCAAGGTAGTCCGCCGCTTCCGCGCCGGTAGCGAAAACGTGGGCGAGGAAGCCCCGGTTTTCCAGATTCTTTCTGGTCTTTTCGAGATCCGCCATGACGTTCAGTCCTCCTCTATGCTTTCAAATCCGTGTCCGTATATCGTGCGGGCATCGCCCACAATGAGAAATGATTTCGGGTCGATCTCGCGCACCATGCGGCGGAGGGGGCCAAGCTGGCCGGGCTTCACGGCGCACATGATGACGCGCTCGCTCTTGCCGGACCAGGCGCCGTGGCCGTCGAGCAGCGTTACGCCGCGGTGCAGCCGCCCGGTGATGGCGCTGCTCAGATCGGCGCTCTTGTCGGAGATGATGTAGCACAGCCGGGAGTTGACGGGGCCGTACAGAATGAGCGACTCTAACTTGTTGGTGATGTACATGCAAATGAGCGTGTACATGCAGCTGTCGAACCGGTGGAACACGAAGGCGAACGTGACGATGATGACGAGGTTGAACAAGAGGATGAACGTTGTCATATTGATATGCGGGTATTTGCGCCGGAGCATCCGCGAGGGGATGTCCGTGCCGCCGGCGGTCGCACCGGTCGTGTAGCAGATGCCGTAGCCCGTGCCGGTGACAAGGCCGCCGTACACCGCCGCGAGCATCGGCTCCTCCGTGACGGTATAGGGGAAATGCGCCAGAAGGTCGATGAGCAGCGAGCTTGTGAGCATGAAGAGAAGCGTCAGCCCAACAAAGCGTTTGCCGAGCTTCTGCCAGGCCCAGATGAAGAGCGGCGCGTTGATCGCCACCGTGATCGCGCCGACCGGCAGGCCGGTCAGGAGGTTCACGATCTGCGCGATGCCGGTCACACCGCCGGAGACGATGCTGTTCGGGAAAGTAAGATAGCGGAACGATACCGCGACAAGAGAAGAACCAACAAGGATCTTCAGTACATCAAACCAGAGTTTTCCGTGAAGTTTCGCTTCCATAGCTCTATCGGTTTCTTTCTTTGTATTTTTTTATTCGGCGCCGTCGAGCAGCGTCATCTGCCGCTCACCGCGATCCTCCTCGCGGAGGAGAGCGCCGGCGGCGGGGATGCTGCGCATGCGGTAGCGCGCAAGATTCTGGATGGTCGTGTCGGCGAGGAAGGCTGCGCGCTCGAGCCGGTACTTCGGCTTGAGCGTCATGACCGCGACGCCCTGCGTGGCGCGGGAGGTCTTGGGCGCGAGCAGCGCCGTGTTGAACACGAGAGCGCGCCCTTCCGTAGAGAACACCGCCACGTTCTGCTCCTCCGTGAGGACGAGCAGCGCACGGAGCGGGCTCTTGTCGCAGTAAGCGCCGGTGAGGCGCTTGCGGTTCGTCTTGGTAGCATAGCTCTCGAGCGGCACACGGGCGCACTTGCCGTTTTCGAAGAAGAACAGCACCTCGCCGCGGTAATCGCCGGGCAGGACGAGCGAGAATACACTCTCCCCGTCGTCCATGCCGAGATGGGCGGGCAGATATACGCCGAGCTGCGAGGCTTTTGTGTCAGCAAAGTCTGCCGCGCGGCATTTGTAGACCTGGGCCTTGTCGGTGAACACGAGCATTTCGGCGCGGTTCGTCGTCTCGAAGCTCTGCGAAGGCCCGTCGTTTTCCTTGTACTTCTGCTCGCCGCCCATACGCAGCGAGAGCGGCGTGATCTTCTTGAAATACCCTTCGCGCGAGAGGAACAGGTTGACCGGGTAATCCTCTGCCGGATCCTCCTCCGGCGCTTCGGGCGCGTCGGCAGCGTAGGTGATGACGCTGCGGCGCGGCGAGGGGTACTTTTTCATCACCTGCTGGAGCTCGGAAATGATGATCGCGCGCAGCTTGCGGCGGCTCGCGAGCGTATCTTCGAGCTCGGCGATCTCGCGTTCGAGCTCGTCCGTCTCCTCGGTGCGCTTGAGGATGTATTCGCGGTTGATGTTGCGCAGCTTAATCTCCGCAACGTACTCGGCCTGCACCTGATCGATGCCGAAGCCGATCATGAGATTCGGCACAACGTCGCTCTCGCGCTCGGTATTGCGGATGATGGAGATGGCGCGGTCAATGTCGAGCAGGATCTTTTTGAGACCGTTGAGAAGATGGAGCTTTTCCTTCTTTTTCGATACGTCAAAATATACCCGCCGACGGACGCATTCGAGCCGCCAGGCGATCCACTCGTCCAAGATCTCGCCGACGCCGCACACGCGCGGCGTGCCGCCGAGGAGGATGTTGAAGTTGCAGGCAAAGCTGTCCTGCAGCGGCGTCATGCGGAAGAGCTTCTGCATGAGCTTTTCGGGATCAACGTCGCGCTTGACGTCAATGGCGAGCTTGAGACCATTGAGGTCGGTCTCGTCGCGCATGTCGTTCACTTCGCGCAGCTTGCCCGCCTTGACGAGCTCGGCCACCTTGTCGATGATCGCCTCGACGGTCGTGCTGTACGGGATCTCGTAAATTTCAATGATGCGCTCCTTGGGATCAAAGCGCCAGCGGGCGCGCACCTTCACTCCGCCGCGGCCGGTCTTATAGAGCGACTCCATCTCCCCGGGATCGCACACGATCTCGCCGCCGGTCGGAAAGTCCGGCGCGGGGAGCGTCGTGAGAATGTTATGTTCGGGATCCTTCAAAAGGGCGATCGTCGTTTCGCATACCTCGCCGAGATTGAACCCGCAGATGTTCGATGCCATGCCGACGGCGATGCCCATGTTGGCCGAGACGAGCACGTTCGGGAATGTGGTCGGAAGAAGCGTCGGCTCCGTGGTGGAGTTATCGTAGTTCGGAACAAAGTCCACGGTGTCCTTGTCGATATCGCGGAAGAGCTCGGCACAGATGGGCGCGAGCTTCGCCTCCGTATAACGCGAGGCCGCCCACGCCATATCGCGCGAATACACCTTGCCGAAGTTGCCCTTGGAATCCACAAACGGCGTGAGCAGCGCGCCATAGCCCTTGGAAAGACGCACCATCGTATCATAGATGGCGGAGTCGCCGTGGGGGTTATAGTGCATCGTCGCGCCAACGATGTTCGCCGACTTCGTGCGCGCACCGGTGAGAAGTCCCATTTTGTACATGCAGTACAACAGCTTCCGGTGGCTCGGCTTGAAGCCGTCGATCTCCGGGATGGCGCGCGAGACGATGACGCTCATCGCGTAGGGCATGTAGTTGTTCTCGAGCGTTTCGGTGACGGGCTGCTCCACAACGGCGGAGCGCAGCCCCATTACGTTCTGTTCCTCGGCGGTCGCGTGGCGCGGCGCCGGGCTTTCCTTCTTTCTTGCCATGTATGCTTCCTTATACGGTCAAAATAAGTTTACATAATTTTAGCTACATAATATGATTTACGTAATTTAGTTTACGCAAATTGGTTTACGTAATATTGATTACATAATTTAGTTTGCATAATTTATGACAGATCGGCCAGATCAAGATACCGGCTGCCGACCTCGGCGATGTGTTCCTTGCGCCCGGCGAGATTGTCGCCGAGGAGAAGATCGAAAACGCGCGCCGTTTCGTCGGCATCCTCGGGCATGACGCGGATGAGCCGCCGGGTCTCGGGGTTCATTGTCGTGAGCCACATCATCTCCGGGTCGTTCTCGCCAAGACCTTTGCTGCGGTTGATGACGATCCTGGCGTTCCCGATCGACTCCACGATCTCCGCCTTTTCGCGGTCGGAATAGGCAAACCACGTCTTCCCCTTCGCCTGAATTTCGTACAGCGGCGATTCGGCAATATAGACGTAGCCCTCGCGGATGAGCGTCGGCACAAGCCGCCAGAGCATCGTTAGGATGAGTGTGCGGATCTGGTAGCCGTCCACGTCGGCATCGGTGCAGATGACAACCTTGTTCCAGCGGAGGTTTTCAAGCGAGAAGTTATTGAGCTCCTTGCCGTGCTTTTCGACCTCCACGCCGCAGCCGAGCACCTTGATGAGATCAGTGATGATCTCGCTTTTGAAGATGCGGGCATAGTCGGCCTTGAGGCAGTTGAGAATCTTGCCGCGCACCGGCATGATGCCCTGATATTCCGCGTCACGTGAAAGCTTGACGCTGCCGAGAGCGGAATCGCCCTCGACGATATAAATTTCTCGTTTGTCGGCATCGCGCGAACGGCAGTCCACAAACTTCTGCACGCGGTTGGCCAGGTCGAGATTCTTCGTGAGATTCTTCTTTATGCTCACGCGCGCCTTTTCGGCCTGCTCGCGGCTGCGCTTGTTGATGAGCACCTGGTCAGCGATGCGGTCGGCCTCGGCCTTATTCTCGATAAAGTAGATCTCCAGCTTCTCCTTGAAGAAATCCGTCATCGCCTCGCGGATGAAGCGGTTCGTGATGGATTTTTTCGTCTGGTTTTCGTAGGACGTGCGTGTGGAGAAGCAGTTCGTCACAAGGATCAGGCAGTCCGCGATATCCGGGAACGTGATCTTGCTCTCGTTTTTCTGATACTTATTGGTCTTTTTGATGTAGGCGTCGATCGCATAGACGAACGCGGTCTTGGCCGCGGCGTCCGGTGCGCCGCCGTGCTCGAGCCACGAGGAGTTGTGGTAATACTCGATGGCATTCGTCCGGTTGGAGAAGCAAAACGCCGCCGACATACGCACCTTGTATTCGGGCTTATCCTCACGGTCCTTGCCCTTTCGCTCGGTCTCGATGTAATAGGGCTGTGTGAGGGGGTTCTCCCCCGCCAGCTCCGCCACGTAGTCCGCGATGCCGTTTTTGTAACAGAACTCCGTCGTTTCAAACTTTGCGCCGTGCTGCGCACGGAAGCGGAACGTCACCCCGGCGTTCACGACGGCCTGGCGGCGCAGGATATCGAGGAAGTAGCTCTCCGGGATGTTGATATCGGTGAACACTTCGATATCCGGCTTCCAGCGGGTCGTTGTGCCGGTCTTTTTCCGATCCGACGGCTCGACGAGCATTTTGCCCTTGATCTTGCCCTTGGCAAAATGGAGCGTATACTTGTTCCCGTCGCGCCAGACGGTAACGTCCATATACTCGGAGGCGTACTGCGTGGCACATGCGCCGAGGCCGTTCAGGCCGAGCGAGTATTCGTAGTCGCCGCCGTCATCGTTTTTATACTTGCCGCCGGCGTACAGTTCGCAATAGACAAGCTCCCAGTTGAAGCGCTTTTCCGCCGGGTTCCAGTCCACGGGACAGCCGCGGCCGAAATCCTCCACTTCAATGGACTTGTCATCGTAGAGAGTTACCGTTATAATATTGCCGAAGCCCTCGCGCGCTTCGTCGATGGAGTTGGAGAGGATTTCAAATACGGCGTGCTCGCAGCCCTCCAGTCCATCAGAGCCGAAGATAACCCCCGGACGCTTGCGCACCCGGTCAGCGCCCTTGAGCTGGGAAATGCTTTCGTTGCCGTATTCCTGCGGTTTTGCTGCTGCCATCTGGTTTCTCCATATATATAGTGGTTTATTACTCTGTAAAAAAGCGCTATATAGTATAGTATACCTCAATAAAAAAATCAAGCGGAGTCTAACGAATCAGACTCCGCCCGTCGAGAGAGTTTTCTCTTTCCCGTCTCTTCGGCTTGCGGCGGCTGTTGACCGTCGCCGGACATAGTATATGCTGCGCCGATTTTGTCATTCCATCCATTTTTCGCCAAAACAGAAAAGGAGAATCGTTCATGTCTACCGCTTCCACGATCGTTGTCATTGTCGTTGCCGTCATTTTTCTCGGCTTTTTCATCAAGCTGCTCAAAACGCCCATCAAGCTGGCGCTCAAGCTGCTGCTGCACGCCGTCGGCGGATTTGTGATGCTGTTCCTTGTGAACTTCTTCGGCTCGTATCTCGGGATATCGCTGGAAATGAGCTGGCTCAATGCGATCGTCTCCGGCGTGCTCGGTGTGCCGGGCGTCGTGATATTGCTGCTTTTCAAGTATATTCTCTGATATGTAATATGAACAGGCAAAAACTGCGGATGCTTTTGAGCATCCGCAGTTTTTGATTTTTATTCTTCGTCAGTCTCGAGGACGACCTCGTCCGTGCCGGTAACCTTCTTTTCGAACTTCGCCATGAGGAACGGAGAGAAGATACCGACGATGCTCAGGATGATGAGCACCCAGCTCACCGGGGAGGAGAACAGAACGCCGATGTCGCCGCCGCTGACGCGCAGCGCGCCGCGGAGGCCTTTTTCGCTGATCGGGCCGAGGATCAACGCCAGAACGACCGCCGCCGTATTCAGATCGAATTTCCGCATCAGATAGCCGAGCACGGCAAAAATCAGCATGACGACCACGTCGCTCATGTTGCGGTGGATGGCGTAGGAGCCGATGAAGCAGAGCACCGTGACGCAGGGGATCAGGATAGCGTCGGACAGACGGGAGATCTGCGCAAAGCCGCGGCAGCCGAGCGTTCCGATGGCGAGCATGAAAAACTGCACAAGAACAAAGCCCGCGAAGAACGTATAGGTCATCGCCGCGTGCTTGGTGAAGAGTTCGGGCCCGGGTGTGAGGCCCTGAATGATCAAGCCGCCCATCAAAACCGCCGTGACAGATTCGCCAGGGATGCCGAGCGTCAGCATCGGGATCAGCGAGCCGCCGGTAACGGCGTTGTTCGCCGCTTCCGAGCCGCAGACGCCTTCGATGGCACCGTGGCCGAAATCTTCCTTGTGCTTGGAGAACTGCTTGGCGTTATTGTAGCCCATGAAGCAGGCGATGGACGCGCCCGCGCCGGGGAGAATGCCGATGATGTTGCCGATAATCCAGGAACGGATGACCGTGGGGGCAAGCATCTTCTTCTCCGCCTTGGTAAGGGCGATCTTGTCGGAGAACTTGGAGGCCTTCTGGCGCTCCTTGATCTTCTTCTCGGCAAGGATAAGCACCTGCGACATGGAGAAGAGGCCGATGAGAGCGCACGTGGTGTTGATGCCCTCGGCGAGGAAAGCCTGGCCGAACATGAAGCGCTTGGTGCCGTCGATGGGGTCGAGGCCGATCGTGGAAATGAGCAGTCCGAGCGCGCCGGACATGAGTCCCTTAATGATGGACTTGCTTGATACGCCCGCAATGATCGTAAGGCCGAAGATGCCGAGCCAGAATTTTTCCGCCGACATGAACTTCAGCGCGAGCTGGGCAAGCAGCGGAGAGAAGAAGTACAGCGAGATGCAGCTGAGCAGGCCGCCCCAGAAGGAGCTCCAGCAGGCGGTGGCAAGTGCCTTGCCCGCCTGACCCTTTAACGTCATCTGATACCCCTCGATAGCCGTTGCCGCGGACGCCGGAGTGCCGGGCGTGTGGATGAGGATGGCGGAGATAGAGCCGCCAAAGATGGCGCCGCAGTAAATGGCGCCGAGGACGATGAGTCCCGTGTCCGCCCGCATGGTGAACGTCAGCGGGAGCATGAGCGCAACGCCCATCGCCGCCGAAAGGCCGGGCAGACAGCCGATGATGATGCCGAGCGTGACGCCGCCCACCATGGCAAGGAGGTTAATAAAGGTGAGAGCCTTTACAAAGCCCTGACCCATAAGAGCCAATGTTTCAAGCATAGATCAATTTCCTCCTTAGAACAGAATGCCTGCGGGAAGCCGCACGCCGAGGAAGAGAACAAACGCAAGATAAATGAGAAGATCGATCGAGACAATCGAAATGATCGTGGCCAGGATGGGCACGCGCAGGAAGAGAAGGCACGCGAGCATAAACACCGTTGTCGAAACAAAGAAGCCCACGTACTTCATGAGGAAGAAGTACACGAGGATCAGCGCGACCGTCACAATGAACTGCACCGGCTTAAAGCCGGCGAACACGGTGTCAACGCCGCTTTCTACGCCGAAGCGGCGGGCGTTCAATATCATCTGGACGAGATAGAAAGTCGTGAGGAAGAACAGCAGCGCAATGGTGAACTTCGGGTATGTACGGCTCGTGTCGGAGAGCTTCGAGCTGTAAGCATAGAAGAAGCCGCACACGGCGTACATGAATACCACGACTCCTATATCGGTTTTTTGCATTTTCATAAGCAGGAGTCCTCCCGTAAGAGATTTGTGTCGGGAAATCAGAGAGCGTTACTTATAAGAAGCCCGGAGGGGGTGTCTCCGGGCTTTTGGTATCAGCAGAGATTATTCGTACCAGAAACCGGTCGAGAGGTCTTCGGTGAAAGCCTGCTGCTCCTCGATAAGAGCGGCGGTAGCGGCGGCATCCTTATAATCGGTGGCGAAGGAGGCGGCAGCCGCGAGATAATCGGGATCTTCCATGGTCGCCTTGAAAGCGGCCTCGTAGAACGCGATGACTTCTGCGCTCACGCCCGCGGGAGCGACGACGCAGCGGGAGGAGCCGAGCCACTTGTCATAGTACCCCTTCTCGCCGAGGGTCGGGACGTCGGGATACTCGGGGACGCGCTCGGTGGAGAACGCAGCAATGGGCTTCAGGTCGGTGTAGCCGGCGATGTCGGCGACCTTCGCGACGCACCAGTCGGCCTCTTTGCCGCGAAGGCTGGTGAGCTCGTCCGCGGTGTTGCCCTGCGGCAGGTCGGTGTACTTGAAGCCGGCGGAGTTGGCAAACGCCTGAGCGCCGATGTGGTTGGAGGCCTGGGCACCGTTGGTGGAGGCAACGGTGTTGTTCTCCTTGGCGTAAGCGACGAGATCGTCAATGTCGTTGAAGCGCTCGTCGTCCGCACGGACAACAACGAGAGAAGTCTCGGTCACGTGGTTGCAGATGGCCGCGAAGTCCGCGGTGGTGTAGGTGCCGAGTTCCTTCACGATGGAGGAGTTGAAGTTCGGCAGGTTCATGAAGCCGATGGTCATGCCGTCGGGCTCGGCCGCAGCGAGCTGGGACCAGCCGATGGAGCCGGAGCCGCCGTCAACGTTCTCGATGACGATGGTCTGGCCAACGTACTTCTCGGCGTACTGCGCAAGGATACGCGCGGTGATGTCGGTGCCGTTGCCGGCCTTATAGGCAACGATCATGGTCACGGGGCCGTTGGGCGCCCAGCCGGTGGATTCTTCCGCCGGTGCTTCGGCCGGAGTCTCCGTCTGAGGCTCGGCCGGAGTCTCCGTCTGAGGCTCGGCCGGAGTCTCCGTCTGAGGCTCGGCAGGGGTCTCGGTCTGCGCGGGAGCCGCGGTCTCGCCGCAGGCGCACAGCGCAAACACCATGCAAAGGGCAAGGAACAGGGCAAATGCTTTTTTCATTTTTTCTTTCCTTTCTTTTGATGGATATGATCTCTTCTCCCAAGAGATGCTGCAATATTACCAGAATATGACGTTTTTTGCAAGGTATTTCATCAAAAAAACCAATCGGCGGAAAATATGTTAAATTAATGTAAAATTACCATGAAATTTCGTGTTTTCCTGTAAAGAAAGCATCCGGGCGGTATATTAACACCGCCCGGATACGTTTTACATATTCTTTTCGAAACTTAATATAAAATATTTAATGTTTTCTTTATACAGCACCTTATGCCGCGCCGAAAAACTGGAACACGGCGGTCACATAAACCAGAAGCTGTTCACGGCTGACAAATTTCGTCATGTCGGCAATGTCGGTCGTCTGGATCAGGCGCTCGATGCTGCCGCCGGTCGCATACGCCACAGCGAGCAGCGCAATGCCGAGGATCATCAGCACGGAAAAGACGATGGCTACCCATCTCCACACTTTACTCATCGCCGTTTTCCTCCTTCTTCGGATACAGGATCGAGCGGTAGATGCTGCGCGTGAGGCGCACCGTGAGAGTGCAGCCCGCCACGGCGATCGAAACGCCCGACCAGAGAAGCAGCAGTGCGAGCGCAAACACGGCCAGCGCCGCGCCCGCCGTCAGCAGCAGGTCCGGCATGCGGACGATCGCGCCGTTGAACACATACCCGGTCAGGTACACGCCCACCGCGACGAGCGCCGCGCCGATGGCGAGAACGGCAACGCCGAGCCCGAGCGAAAGTCCAAACAGAAGCGCCCAGACTGCGAGCATCGGGATCGTGACCACGACCGCGGCAAACACGCGCCCGCCTGAAACGGGACGACGTTCCTCGGCCTCTTCGTACTCGTATTCCTCTTCGGTTTTCTCTTCCTCGGCGGGCTCCTCCGCCGGAGTCATCTCCGGGGCAGTCTCCGTTTCTTCCGCGGGGAGTTCTTCTGCGGGAATATCGTAAGTAAGCGCCGTTTCATCCAGCGTCTCCGGTTCCTCCGGCTCTTCCGGGGTTTCCGAAGCTTCGATGGCTTCCGGATCGGCGGTCTCCGCCGTCTCCGGTTCCGCCTTCGGCATTTCGTCCGCAGGAGCGGACTCCTCCGGCTCCGTCGCAGCCTCTTCCGCCGCCGGTTTGGCAGGCTCGTCCTCCTCGGACTGCGGCAGGGTCTCCGCCGTCTCCGCTTCCGCGAGCAGCGCGGCAAGGAACGCATCCTCCGCCGATTCGGTCTCCGGCGTATTCTCCGGCTCCGCGGGCTCATCGATCTCTGCCGGGACTTCCGGCGCTTCCTCTTCAATCGGTTCCTCCGGCGTTTCCGTTTTTTTCGGGAACGTCAGACCGAGATCGGAGAAATCCAGATCGTCAAGATCGATCTCCGGCAGCACGGCATAGGCCGGGCTCTCCGGCGCCGCCGCAGCAGGCACTTCCGGCGCGATCGCCGCCGGCTCCTCCGGCATGAGCTCCGGCTCTTCCCCGGTCTCCTCCGGCAGGGGCTCTTCCGTTTCCGGCTCGGCCGCATCGAAACCGATCTCCGTCTCCGTGTATTCCTCTTCGACGATATCAGGCTCTTCCGGCGCTTCGGGTTCCTCCGCCACGGCGTCGATGTCACCGTCGGCAAACGGCGTTTCGCCGCTCGCTACCGCTTCGCGGTATTCCCGCTCGATCTGCAATACCTGCCGCACCGGCGAGCCGAAGCAGCGGATCACCGCCGCCTCGCCTTCCGCACCGGCCTCGTCGAACATGCGCTCGTACCGGTTGAGGACGCGCTCACGCTCGGCGGCGTCCAGAAACGCCAGAAGGCTCCGAAGCTCCGCCATGAAGCTTTTTCGGTTCAAAGTGGGACACCTCCCATTCTTGCTGTTACAATTTGTCATCGTTAGATTATACTATTTAATAAAAGCTTGTCAAGTCTTATCCCACGACAAACCTTGACAATCCCGGCTCTCTCACCTAATATGATAAAGTTAAATCCGCGGTGGGAGAAGGGCTCCCGCCGTTATAAAAGGAGAAATATCATGGCGAAAGAAAAAATGGTCGAGCAGATCACCAATATGGAGACCGATTTTGCTCAATGGTACACCGACATCTGCCGCAAGGCCGAGCTGGTGGAGTACGCCTCGGTAAAGGGCTTCACCATCCTGCGCCCCTACGGCTACGCGATCTGGGAAAACATCCAGCAGATCATGGACGCCGAGTTTAAAAAGACCGGCCACCAGAACGTGGCGATGCCCGTTCTGATCCCGGAGAGCCTTCTTAAAAAGGAAGGCGAGCTCGTCAACGGCTTTGCGCCCGAGGTGGCGTGGGTCACGAAGGGCGGCAGCGAAGAGCTGGAAGAGCCGCTCGCGTTCCGTCCCACGAGCGAGACGATGTTCTGCGATCACTGGTCGCGCGTGCTCCACTCCTATCGTGAGCTGCCGATGCTCTATAACCAGTGGTGCTCCGTCATCCGCTGGGAAAAAACGACCCGTCCGTTCCTGCGCAGCCGCGAGTTCTGGTGGCAGGAGGGGCACACCATCCACGAGACCGCCGAGGAGGCCGAAGCCGAGACCGCGCAGCAGCTCAAGTGCTACGCCGATTTCTTTGAGAACGTCCTCGCCATCCCCGTCGTCCCCGGTCGCAAGACCGAGAAGGAAAAGTTTGCCGGTGCGGAGGCTACCTACACCTGCGAGTGCATGATGAAGGATCACAAGGCGCTGCAGGGCGCAACGTCCCACTACTTCGGCGATAAGTTCTCGCGCGCCTACAACGTCACGTTCACCGGGCGCGACAACAAGGTGCAGTATCCGTTCCAGACGTCCTGGGGCTCCACGACGCGCATGATCGGCGCGGTCATCATGGCGCACGGCGACAACAACGGCCTTGTTCTGCCCCCGAAGATTGCCCCCATTCAGGTCATCGTCCTCCCTATCGCACAGCACAAGCCCGGCGTGCTCGAAAAGGCGCAGGAGCTCGTTGACCGGCTTGCGAAGCTGGGGCTTCGCGTCAAGGGTGACTTTACCGATAACTCTCCGGGGTGGAAGTTTGCCAACTGGGAGATGAAGGGCGTGCCGCTGCGCATCGAGATCGGCCCGAAGGACATTGAGAACAACCAGTGCGTCGCCGTCCGCCGCGATGACCGCGAGAAGGTGTTCCTCTCGCTCGACGAGCTGGAAGCGAAGGTTCCCGAGCTGCTCGACGCTGTGCAGAAGTCGCTCTATGAGAAGGCCAAGGCCAACATGGAAGAGCACACCTATCCTGCCTACTCGCTCGAAGAGGCGAAGAAGATCCAGGAGGAAAAGGGCGGCTTCATCAAGACCATGTGGTGTGGCGAGCTCGAGTGTGAGATGAAGATGAAGGAGCAGGCCGGCATGTCCAGCCGCTGCATGCCGCTGCATCAGGAGCATTTGGCCGACACCTGCCCCATCTGCGGGAAGCCCGCCAAGCACATGATCTACTGGGGCGTAGCGTACTAATTTCAAAAATGGGAAGGTCTCCCCTCTCTTTTTTTCGTATTTGCGGAACTTTTTTCCTGCGGCAGCGTCTAATAATCAGAATCCCCTTTAGAAAATAAATCTTTTACGGGAGGATCCTCCGATGAAAAAGACTACGAAGCTTCTTGCTCTCGCGCTCGCGCTTGTGCTCGCGCTCGGTCTCGCCGGATGCGGAGCGAAAACGTCGAGCATGACCGATTCTTACTACAGCGAAAGGATCAGCAGCGCCCCCATGGAGGAGCCAAGGCCGGACACGCCGATGGAATCGGAGTCGATGCCGTCGGCTGCTGCTTCCAGCGGTTTCGGCAATTTTGCCGCCGAGGACGGCGACTTCTACGAGGAAAACCTCAGAGACACTACCGCCGATATCGCCGACATGAGCGAGAAGATCATCTACAGCGCCGATGCGACGCTCGAAACGACCGAGTTTGAGTATTCGATTGAGGAGATCCGCGCACTTGTCAAAGAACTGGGCGGCTTTATGGAGAGCTCGAGCATTTCCGGCAACAACTACTATAACATCTCCCGCGGCAATACGGGCGGGCGCTATGCGTCCTTCCTCATCCGCGTGCCGAGCGACAAGTTCTCCGTGCTGACCAACTCCCTCTCCGCGTTCGGCAATGTTCCCTACTGCAACACATACATGCAGAACGTGACGATGGAATACTACGACGTACAGAGTCGTCTCGAAGCCTACAAAACGCAGGAGACCCGGCTTCTTGAAATGCTTGCCGTCGCCAAATCGGTCGAGGACATGCTCGCCATTCAGCAGCAGCTCACCGACGTGCAGTATGAGATCGACTCGCTCACCGGACAGCTTCGCTACTACGACCATCAGGTCAATTACTCCACCGTATCGCTCTACGTTTCCGAAGTGACCAAGTATACGCCCGAGCCGACAATCACGCTCACCTACTGGGAGCGCATGAGCCGCGGCTTTACCGAATCGCTCAAGGAGGTGGGCGAGTTCCTCCAGGATCTGTTCCTCTGGTTCGTGACGAGTCTGCCGTGGCTCGTGCCGCTTGCCGCAGTTATCGTGCTGATCGTGTGGCTCATCCGGCGCAGCGCGAAAAAGCGTCCGGAGCGCGCTGCGAAGCGGGCGGCCAAACGCACCGCCATCGCGGAAAAGAAGGCGCAGAAGGCCGCGGCCAAAGCCGCCGCGAAGAGCACAGCCCCCGCGGAAGAGTCCCCGAAAGACAACGAAAAATAACCTGCCCTCTCCCCTGCGCCCCGGCGAATTTTGCCGGGGCGCTTTTCGTTGGCACGGCAGGGAAAATACGCCAAAAAATCCGAGGTTTTTTCGTCAATTTCCCTTGACCGGACAGGCGGTTTGTGTTATATTAACCCTACCTGTCGGTCGAGAGGTTTATTTTTTATGCTCTTTCGGCCCATACAGGGAGGCATACGCACGCAGAAAGCGCTGCGTAAATATTACAAGGAGGTGCCGAAATAATGGCGAAAGCAGGTTCGCGGATCAAGATTACCCTGAGATGCAGCGAGTGCAAGCAGCGGAACTACAACACCATGAAGAACAAGAAAAATTCTCCCGAAAAGCTCGAGATGAATAAGTATTGCCCCTTCTGCCGCAAGCACACCAAGCACGTCGAAACGAAGTAATGAATGACGTGAGAAAGGATGCATCCAATGGCTAACGAAGAAAAGAAACCCACCGCCCCTCAGACGAAGGGCGCAGCCGTCAAGCGGACGGACAAGAAGCTCGGCTTCTTCCAGCGCGTTGCCAAGTGGTTCCGCGAGATGAAGAGCGAGCTCAAAAAAGTCGTTTGGCCCACCCCCAAGCAGTTCGGCAAGAACGCGCTGGTCGCTCTGGTCGTTATGGCCGTTGCCGCCCTCGTGCTCTGGGGCTTTGACTCTCTGGCCAAGGCCGCTGTCGAAGCGCTGATCACATTGGTGTAAGCCGGATGGCAGAGAACGCAAAATGGTATGTGGTCCACACATACTCCGGTTATGAGAACACGGTAGCCGCTTCCATCATGAAGGCGGCGGAAAACCGCCAGATGCAGGATCTCATCCAGGAGGTCAACATCCCTCTGGAGACGGTCGTTGAGCATACCGACGGCGGTGATAAGGAAGTTGAGCGCAAGGTATTCCCCGGCTATGTGCTGGTGAAGATGGTGCTCACAGACGAAAGCTGGCATCTCGTGCGCAACAGCCGCGGCTGCACCGGCTTCGTCGGTTCCGACGGAAAGCCCGTTCCTCTGACCGAGCAGGAGATCCTCGATCTCGGTGTGGAGCGCAGAGAGATTTCCGTGGGCTTCGAGCTTGGCGACACCGTCAAGGTCATCGACGGCCCGCTGGAAGGCTTCCTCGGCACGGTGGACGAGATCGACCCCGAGGGGAACAGCGTCCGCCTCATCGTCTCCATGTTCGGCAGGGAGACGCCGATCGATCTGGAACTCGACCAGGTCGAACCGGTAAAAGAAGAATAATTCTGGAGGTGCTTTAAAAAATGGCACAGAAAATAGTTGGCTATGTCAGATTCCAGGTTCCCGCCGGCAAAGCGACTCCGGCTCCCCCTGTGGGCCCGGCTCTCGGTCAGTACGGCGTGAACATTTCCCAGTTCACCAAGGACTTTAACGAGCGTACCAAGGGCGATATGGGTCTTATGATCCCGGTCGTCATCACCGTTTACGCCGACCGCAGCTTCACCTTCATCACCAAGACGCCCCCCGCGGCTCTGCTGATCAAGAAGGCCTGCGGCATCGAGACCGCCTCCGGCGTGCCTCAGCGTGACAAGGTCGCCACCATCAGCAAGGAAGATGTCCGCAAGATCGCCGAGCAGAAGATGCGCGATCTCAACTGCACCGACATCGAGTCCGCCGTCAGCATGATCGCCGGTACCTGCCGCTCCATGGGCGTCGTCGTCGGCGACTGAGCTGGCAAACGTGGGAGGAAGTAACCTTCCGAAAAACCACATTTTAGGAGGATAATGAAGTGTTCAGAGGTAAAAATTATAAAGAGAGCACGAAGCTCATCGATAAAAGTGCCCAGTATGAGCCCGCCGAGGCTTTCGAGCTTGTCACCAAGACCGCCAAGGCGAAGTTCGACGAGACTGTCGAGCTGCACGTGAAGCTCGGCGTTGACTCCCGCCACGCTGACCAGCAGGTCCGCGGCGCCATCGTCCTGCCCAACGGCACCGGCAAGAGCGTCAAGGTTCTCGTGTTCTGCAAGCCGGAGCGCGAGGAAGAGTGCAAGGAAGCCGGCGCGGATTACGTCGGCGGCCTGGAGCTTGTCCAGAAGATCCAGGGCGAGAACTGGTTCGATTTCGACGTCGTCATCGCCAGCCCCGACATGATGGGCGTTGTCGGCCGTCTTGGCAAGGTCCTTGGCCCCAAGGGTCTCATGCCCTCCCCCAAGGCCGGCACCGTGACCCCCAACCTGTCGCAGGCTATCAAGGAGTCCAAGGCCGGTAAGATCGAGTACCGTCTCGACAAGACCAACATCATCCACTGCCCCA
>ENA-UOIY01000269-UOIY01000269.1-human-gut-metagenome-genome-assembly--contig:-P114-NODE-269-length-88890-cov-30.442731_pt1 | contig 88890 bp, 86 predicted proteins | sample MGYA00242335_ERZ723882 | MGnify/ENA metagenome assembly ERZ723882 | reverse complement strand
CAGCAAGACCAGCGCCGAGGTGCTGGGGCTTATCAAGCGTACCAGTGCGGAGTTCAGGCAAACTGTTGTGATGATTACCCACAACAACGACATTGCCCGTCTTGCAGATCGGATTGTCCGCATTGAGGATGGCAGGATCGTGGAGTAAGGAGGTGGCAAGTTATGACATGGCCTTTTGAAAATGATACCAGTTTTATCGAGAAAAAGATTGCGAGCAGGAGTTTTCTCCGCGACAGAATGCGTAACCTCTTCGTTGTGACGGCGATTATCCTAACAACTGTTCTATTTACAGGGCTGTTTACACTTGGAGCAGGCATTACAGCGAGTACACAGCGGGCAAATTATATTTTGTCCGGCGGAGATGGACATGCCAGAATTATTGATATGAATGATTCCGAGTATGCTACGATTAGCAGTCATCCTTTGATACGGGAAATAGCATACTGCCGTAAGCTGGCCGATAGCGTGGATAACGGACAACTCTCAAAGAGAGAAACACTTTTCTGGTATTATGACGATGTTGGCATGAAGTACCAGTTTATTGAGCCAACCGTCGGACATAAACCCGTAGCAGAAAATGAAGTCATTGCAGATACCACAACATTGGAACTGCTTGGCGTGCCGGAAAAAGTCGGAGCAGAACTATCTCTGGAGTTGACGATCCACGGTCAAAAAGTAACGCGAAATTTTATTCTCTCTGGTTGGTGGAACAGTTATCCCGGCGTACAATATGGGACGATTGTTACCTCCCGCGCCTATATGGATGCACATGAGGATGAGTTGGTGAATACTTTCTCGCAGGATCATAACGATACTGGCACAATCACCGGCATTATAAAGTTCGAAAACACAAAAAATGTGGAGAGAGATTTAGCAACGGTAATCGCAGACAGCGGTTATTCTTCCGATACGGAAGCCCCAAACTATATCAATGCAGGTGTGAACCCTCTGTATTTGTCGTCAGAAAAGTCAACCGGAACCGGTACAATTCTCGCACTGATCTGTATCTTGGCAGCATTTTTGCTTACAGGATACCTCATTATTTATAATATTTTTCAAATTTCTGTCCTGCGCGATCTGCATTTTTACGGACTGCTGAAAACCATCGGGACGACAGATCGGCAGATCCGTTCTATCCTAAGTAGGCAGGCATGGATACTTTCTTTGATCGGTATTCCGATTGGATTGGGAGGGGGCTTCTTTATCGGTAAAGCACTCTTACCCCTGCTGATTGAGCAAACGAGTTTTTCCGCAGCTTATGCAACTGTATCCCCTAACCCACTTATTTTTGTAGCCGCGGCACTATTTGCATTGCTTACAGTAAAGATCAGTATCCGAAAACCTGTAAAAATGGCAGCGAAAGTTTCTCCCATTGAGGCTCTTAGATATACAGATTCTGATACAGCTATGAAAGGTAAGAGAAAGAAAAGGATCCGCTCCGGCAATCTCCAGAAAAGAATGGCATGGGAAAATCTGGCCCGAGATAAAAAGCGGACAATTCTGGTAATCATCAGCCTTTCTCTGAGCATCATTCTTACCAACACCGTTTTCAATTTCTCTAATAGCGTTGACCCGGAAAATGCAATTCAGAATATGATCAATTTTGATTTTTGCATTGGTCAAAGCAGCCTATTAGACTACTATCGGGTAAGTGAAGAAAGTGCATTGAGCCAGAGCTTTATTCAAGCTGTCGAGCAGCAGGATGGATTTGACTATGGTGGCTGCGAATATGGGTGCAAGTCGAGCTATAAAAGTGAAACAACGAAGCAAGCATATAACCAGCAGGAGGACGGTTCCTTCTCCACATGCCTTTACGGGCTTGACCCGCTCCTGCTTTCACGTGTGCAAGTGGTGGATGGAGAACTGAACATGGAAAAACTTGCATCCGGTAATTATATTTTAGAGGGTGCCTATGTTGGTACCAGAGGTGAGCTGGATGAAAGCAGTCTCAATCATTCCGTTGGGGATCAAGTCCAAGTATCCTGCAATGGAATTGTTCGAGATTTTACGGTATTGGCTCACGTTGTGGCAAATGAAGCAAATACCTATGATTGGGTAGGCTCTTGTTTCTTCCTTCCAAGTAAAGTTTATGAGGATTTTACCTGCAACCATTATGTCATGAGTTACAGCTTTGATGTTTCGCAAGGCAAAGGACCCGAAATGGATGCGTTTTTGGATGAGTACACAAAGAATGTGGAACCCACCATGACTTACAAATCCAAGAGTACGATCATGGCTGGCGTAACAGACATTCAAAATATGGTCGTGTCTATAGGCGGTACAATGGCATTTATAATTGGCCTTATCGGCATACTGAACTTTGCCAACACCATGTTGACCAGTATTTTTACTCGCCGCAGAGAGTTTGCTACGCTCCAAAGCGTGGGAATGACAGGCAGACAACTGCTGAAGATGCTTCGTCAGGAAGGCTGCGCCTATGTGCTTTTGGCAACCGTTGTTTCTGTCCCGCTGTCCTTGATTGGCGCCCTTCAAGTTATTCGGCCAATCTGTAAGCAGATTTGGTTTTTGAATTTCAAACTGGAGGTCTGGCCTATGCTGGTGATGCCCGTCCTGCTTCTTCTGTTCGGTTTGGCAATTCCATATATTGCATACCGATTGATAAGCCGCCAAAGTGTAACGGAGCGATTAAAGGTCGGTGAATGATCCAATGCGGCAGAAAACCAGAAAAAAACACCGCAAGGGAAAACGGATAGTTCTTTCTCTCCTTGTCCTCATCCTAACAATAAGCGCAGTCCGATTTGCGGTGAATCAGACTGCTTTCCAGGATTTTTTGCACTTTAATACAGACGTTGCCAGCATGGAGCATGGCTGGAACCTGATCCTTGTTAATTGGGAGTATAAGATACCGAAAGACTGGAAAGTAGAGCTTACGGAGCTGTCAAACGGCCAGAGTGTGGATTCCCGCATTTATCCGGATTTACAGCAGATGTTTGACGATATGCGTGCCCAAGAAGTATATCCGGTCGTTGCCTCCGGTTACCGCACCGCTAAAAAGCAGCGGGAACTGAAGGATGATAAGGTGGACAGTTTTCTCGCACAGGGCTATTCCAGATCAGAGGCAAAATCGGAAGCAAAGAAATGGGTGGCTGATGTCGGTTATAGCGAACATCAAACAGGTTTGGCCGTTGACATCAATGCAGACGGTGTGAATTCTTCGGGACAGCAAGTGTATGCGTGGTTGGCTGATAACGCATGGAAATATGGTTTTATTTTGCGATACCCGGAGGATAAAACAGAAATTACTAAGACAGATTATGAACCTTGGCATTACCGATATGTTGGGAAAGAAGCGGCTAAGGAGATTTATGAAAGTGGTCTTTGCCTGGAAGAATATATCGGTATGATGAACTGAGTAATGATGGCGGGGAAAGCGCAATACGCCCCGCTATCATTTTTGAAAAATAGATTGAAATATCCGAGCTTTGTAACAATTCAGGAGGTTTTTCTGTCGAAAGTAACGTTACCTCGGATATTTGTGTAATATTTGAATTTTATAATAATCCTCAGAAAGAAGAATAGTTTGTTATCAACCTGCCGGACGACGGCAAAAGAAAAAAAGCCGTCGTACAGCAGACACATTTTCACGCGCTTATGAAGCGGCGGCTTTGAGAAATTCAGAGCCGCCGTTTCTTTGCTCTTGCACAAACTAATGACGACTTGCAGGGACACGGTAGCCGATAGGAGGTTAATTTGCCGTGTCCTTTTCTCTTTTCCGCAGTGTCCATGATCTGCACCAGTCAAAAAAAGCATAGCCCCTCCGTCGGAGCCGTCCGGCCTCGAATATGAACTATACCATGTAGGCAATCATCTTTATAAAACATTTCTGCGCCCAGCAGGTCCGTTGCGACTTGCCGGGCGTTTTTTGCCGCTTTTTACAGCACAGCCAAACCCGAAAAAACTTTTTCAAAACATTTCGAAAAGGAGACGTTTAGCGGGTAGCAAAGGGCCTGCCTGGTGTCATGTTGGCGGAAAGGGACAGAACCACAACATCCCCCACAGAAAGGGGGTGAGAAGATGGAAGCTATCCCCCGCGACTATGGCGAACAGTGCCGGTTTGATGCTTTCTGCAAAACCGTACTGCGAAATGAGGCCCGAAACTACCACCGGGATATGAAACGCCAGCGCGACCGTGAAACGTCGTTCAGCGTTCTCCCGCAGGCAGAATTGGACAAGCTCTACACCGTAGATCATTACCCCAGCGACGATTTTGTGTTTTCGTCGCACGGCTATGATTTACATATCGACAACGAGCTTGTGGCCGCCGCATTTGCCGAACTGCCCCAGCAGGCGCAGAGCATTTTGATTTTGCACTGTGTTCTGGAAATGGCAGACGGCGAGATCGGCGCACTCATGGGAATGTCCAGAAGTGCCGTCCAGCGGCACAGGACAAAAACGCTGAAAGAGCTGCGAACAAAATTGATGGCGTTGATGCCGGAGGGAGGTTAGACGCGGATGAAAAATCCCAACTACAAAGGCATTGAGCTTTTGCCCCTTTCGGTGATCGAGGCCGCCCGCGCCGGTGATGCCGAGGCCGTGGAACGAGTATTGCGGTACTACGAGGGCTACATCAACAAGTTATGTACCCGGACGCTTTACGACGAATACGGCCAGCCTCATGTGTGCGTAGACGAGTACATGAAGCGCCGTCTGGAAATCAAGCTCATTTCTTCCATCGTCACGATACCGTGACGAACCGGCCCCCGGAGGCTGAAACAGCTTAACCCTTTCCCTGTTTCTTCCCTCTGCTGCAGGCCGCTGGCAGTACCTTGAAAAAGAAAGCCCGATGGGAGGCCACCGGCGCAGTATAGGGCAACGGACACATTCTGTATGTTTCGCGTCGGTGGATGCGCCATGACCTCATATCCTATGAGTGAGCGAGAACCATCTACACCGAGAGTTGGCAGCTCACAAGCAGCGGCGCATACGCTAACGATACTCCCGCGTTGAACGCCCACACAGCATTGCGCGGCGCACCCACAAGCATGGGCCGAGGTGAAATTCCTGTGGAGCTGATGCCATCAGCCGTCCGTTTCTTGCCCATTTATTCATCTTTCATGGCGGCATGGAATGATAGTTTATGCTGCCGCTTGAAGAAAGGGAGGTGAATCATGGCAGGCAAAATTGAAGTTCAGGTAAAAGATAAATTTTGCCTTACCATTGATGAAGCATCGGAATATTTCAATATTGGTGAGAAGAAAATGCGAAAGCTGGTAGCCGAGAATATGGATTCTGGCTTTGTAATTCAGAATGGAGTAAAGGTTTTGATTAAGCGGAAACGCTTTGAAGCCTTTCTGGATGACTTATCGGCCATCTGATCTTTCGCTGATGATAAAAGCATTTGCTATACGCGCTTGAAGATCATATATTCTGCCTTTTGGCTCCGAGTTTTGCTTCATTTAGCAATAGAAAAAGAGCCTCCGCTATGATATACTGTTAGTATATCGCGCGGAGGCTCTTTTCACAGAAAGGAGCATGAACGGTGAGCGAGAAAAGACGAGATAACAGAAATCGTATTCTTCGCAACGGAGAGAGCCAACGCAAAGATGGACGATATGCGTTCAAATATATCGACGCAACAGGAAAGCCTCAGTTTGTTTATAGCTGGAAATTGGAGAAAACGGATAAGCTGCCAACGGGCAAGCGGGACGATCTTTCTCTGCGGGAGAAAGAAAAACTGATTCAGAAAGATATTGACGATCAGATTGTACCTCGGGGTGGTGAAATGACTGTGGAGGAACTGGTAAGAAAATATCTCATGCAGAAAACAGGCGTCCGGCATAATACCGAGGCCAATTACAACTTTGTCCTCAATATCATTAAGAAAGAGGAATTCGGCAAGCGCCGGATTGACAAAGTGAAGCAGTCTGACGCGAAATGCTGGCTGATAAAGTTGCAGCAGGACGGCAGAGGTTACAGCTCCATCCATTCTATCAGGGGTGTTGTCCGACCTGCCTTTCAGATGGCCGTCGATGATGATTTGATACGCAAGAATCCATTTGAATTTCAGCTTGCCACCGTCGTAGTCAACGACAGCGTGACAAGGGAAGCGATTACCAGAAAGCAAGAAAGAGCGTTTCTTGAATTTGTGGCGAGTGACAAGCATTTTTGCAAATATTATGATGGTATCTATATTCTGTTTAAGACCGGGCTTCGGATTTCCGAGTTTGTGGGTTTGACGCTGGCGGATGTGGATATGAAAAATCGAAAGATCAACATTAACCATCAGTTACAGCGGAAGCGGAATATGGAGTATGTCATCGAGGACACCAAGACAAGCAGCGGTACACGGGTTATCCCTATGACGGATGATGTGTACGAGTGCTTCAAGCGCATCATTGCCAACAGGAAAAAGCCCAAAGTAGAACCGATGATTTGCGGCAAAAGTGGATTCCTCTATTTGGATAAAAACGATATGCCGATGGTGGCCCTACATTGGGAAAAGTATTTCCAGCATATTTGCGAGAAGTACAACAGCATCTATAAAGTGCAGATGCCGAAGATCACGCCGCACGTTTGCAGACATACGTTCTGCTCGAACATGGCAAAAAGCGGAATGAACCCCAAGACGCTTCAATACATCATGGGTCATTCTGACATTGGAGTGACGCTCAATACTTATACGCACATCGGATTTGAGGATGCGCAGGAGGAATTGCAGCGAGTAGCCAATGCTGAGTAGTTACTACTTTTCGCGGTAGAGGGATTTCAGCGGGTATGCGATACGGAAAAAAATGAAAACGGCAGAAAATTCCCGGTACAATCCGTACTCTTGTTGCAGGGCAAGGATTTGCGGCAAAGCTCTGCCATAGAATTTCGCCATATATCGCAGAAAAGGGCCAGTAGTAAAACACGATTTTAGGCCCAATTTACTACTCGTTGTACTACTTTTGCTGGCAAAGATGTGCGAATTTATGCTACGATATGCCAAGTGAACGAGCATCGGGCCATTTGAGAAAATGCCTGAAAATCAAGGAAAATCAGTAAATTCAAGAGGTTTAGATAGATGATAAAAATACTTTTCGTGTGCCATGGAAATATCTGCCGCAGCCCCATGGCCGAGCTCGTGATGAAGGACCTGGTGGGGAAAGCGGGGCTGTCCGGCCGGTTCCATATCGGATCGGCGGCTGTCAGCCGGGAGGAGATAGGCAGCCCGGTATACCCGCCGGCGCGGCGGGAGCTGGCCAAGCACGGCATATCCTGCGGCGGCCATTCTGCGCGGCAGCTCACCCCGCAGGATTACGGCGAATACGACCTTCTCATCGGCATGGACAGCGGCAATCTGCGGGCTATGCACCGCATCTGCGGCGGCGACCCGGAAGGCAAGATGTCCCTTTTAATGGATCACACCGCCCGCCCCGGCAGCGTGGCGGACCCGTGGTATACGGATGACTTTGAAGCGACGTGGCGGGACGTTCTGGAGGGGTGCCGGGGGCTGCTTGCGGAATTGTCCGGCGGCGCGCTTCCCTCCTCACCTTTTCCCCTGCCCTGATTTTTACGGCCCAAAAAGCCGGGTTTAACGCAAACTTTATCGTCCCTCCGATATTATTAAATCAGGCCGGGCCGCAAAAAAAGCTCGCCGGTTCCGGAAATTACTGATTTATAAAAATGACTTCGAGTTCTGGCCTATGCCCCTGACGCTGCTGGTGGACCGTGATTCGGTTTTTGAAATTGACGGCGACAATGTACACGCCCCCGAAAGATATAAGCTCAGCGGGGCGAAGGACGCGTTTATGAGCGCCATATCCTCGCTTCCCGCGTCCTCCGGCCGCGAGGTCAGATCGGTAACGGAAAGGCTCGACAACGCCGAGCTTTCCAGGACGGCGCACTATAAGCGCCTCGTATCCCTCGGCCTTGAGGGCGACATAAGCTTCTGCCTCACCCGGGATCTTACGGATATAGTCCCAGAATACAAAAACGGTGTGATAGAGCTTTAAAAAAGCTCCTTCGCCCATTAAAGCGCAACAAAAAGCCCAGACATTGTCTGGGCTTTTGTCCCTGCATCCAAATAGGCCGGGAAGGTTGGAGGCACCACCCGGAATCGAACCGGGGATGAAGGTTTTGCAGACCTCTGCCTTACCGCTTGGCTATGGTGCCGATGTGGAGCGGGAAACGGGGCTCGAACCCGCCACCTCCGCCTTGGCAAGGCGGCGCTCTACCAAATGAGCTATTCCCGCAGCATGGTGCCTCAGAGTGGAGTCGAACCACCGACACAGGGATTTTCAGTCCCTTGCTCTACCAGCTGAGCTACCGAGGCAAAATGGCGATCCGAAGGGGGCTCGAACCCCTGACCTCCAGCGTGACAGGCTGGCATTCTAACCAACTGAACTACCGGACCAAATGGTGGGAGCAACAGGGCTCGAACCTGTGACCCCTTGCTTGTAAGGCAAGTGCTCTCCCAGCTGAGCTATGCTCCCATCTGCGCGTCATTTAAGACTGCGAGGATTAGTATACACCATTTCCGGCACCCATGTCAATATTTTTTGGTAAATTACTTTTATCCTTTCGGATTTCGCAAAAGTGGCTAAAGACCACTTTTGCGAGTTCTTTTCGTGTTTTGCCTCTCACAAAAAACATGAGGTTCCACCCCGGGAAACGGGCCGGAACTGACCCGCTGCGGCGGGCCTCCGGGCGGCAAAACCCGCAGAGAATAAAAACCTCCGGTTTTTATCCGTTTTGACATACCCCCCCAGGGGGCCTTCTCTTGCCCCTTCGGGTCAATTCACCTTGTCGCCGTCAAAGCCGGAATAAACTTAAGGGACTGCGGCCCCTTAACAACCCTGAGGTTTTTGGGCAAAGTAAGAGCCGTCATTTGACGGCTCTTTTATGTATTATGTGCTGTGCTTATTCGATGCTGTCCAGATAGTCCACGATGCACTTGCAGGGGCATACCTTTGCGCAGGCGCCGCAGCGGGTGCACTTTGCCTCGTCTATCTTGGCTACGCCGCCCTCAACGTGTATGGCGTCGTTGGGGCATTCTTTGGTGCAGCGGCCGCAGGCGATACAGGCCTTCATGCAGGCTGCCCTGGCTTCGCGCCCGCTGTCGGTATTACGGCAGGAGACGATCACGGTCTCGTTCACCGGCTTGAGAGCTATTACGCCCCGGGGACAGATATTTGCACACTGTCCGCAGGCAACGCACTTCTCCTCGTCGATATGTGCCAAGCCGTCAGCGATCTTTATTGCTCCGAATGCGCAGGCCTGGGCGCAGTCCCCCAAGCCAATACAGGCAAAACGGCACATCTTGGGGCCGCCGGCAAGACCGGCTGCGGTAGCGCAGCTGGTATATCCATCATAGTTATAGCGCTCCTTTGCTACGCCGCAGTCTCCCTGGCAGATGACACGGGCGACCTTGCGCTCCTCTGCTTCGGCAGAAACGCCCATTATGGCGGCTATGGCCTCGGCGCCCTTAGCGCCGGAGGGGGAACACCCGTTTACGGGGGCCTTGCCGGCCACTACGGCATCAGCGAAGGCATCGCAGCCAGCGTAACCGCAGGCGCCGCAATTGGCACCGCCCAGGCATGCACGCACGGCCTCAACGCGGGGATCCACTTCTACCTTAAATTTTTTATCGGCAATGGTAAGTATAACGCCAAACAGCACACCCAGCACGACCATAACGCCGGCAGAAAGAAGTATAGCAGTAACGTTCATCTGTTTTCTCCTTTCTATATTATACGAGGCCGTTGAAGCCCATGAAGGCTACGGACATCAGGCCGGCCATGAACAAGCCGATGGGGAAGCCCTTGAACTGGTCTGGTATATGTGAGGTTTCCAGACGCTCGCGCACGCCCGCCATAAGGGTTATGGCAAGCAGGAAGCCCAGTGCGCCGAACACGCCGTTGAGAACGGCGGAGAGTATGTCATACTGCGCGCTGGTATTGAGCGTTGCAACGCCCAGCACCGCGCAGTTGGTGGTTATCAGCGGGAGGTAGATGCCCAGGGATTTGTACAGCGCAGGGCTGGACTTCTTCAGGAACATCTCCACGAACTGGACGAGGCCCGCGATTATCAGTATGAAGCTTATAGTATCCAGATAAGTAAGCTGGAGGGGATACAGCACATACTGATAGACTGCCGAGGTAAACAGGGAGGCAAGGCCCATGACAAAGGTGACAGCAAGGCCCATGCCCGCCGCGGTCTCGACCTTATTTGATACACCCAGGAAGGGGCAGCAGCCGAGGAAGCGGGAAAAGATGAAGTTATGGCTCAGCACGCAGCTCACGAAGAAGAGCAGCACGTTGCCGCAGCTGTTGGTTTGCATTACAGGAGTCATTTATGCGGCCTCCTTTGCTTTCTTTTTCTTTTCGATGCTCTTCATTATGATGTTGGCCACGCCGAGGGTGAGGCCGAATATCATAAAGCCGCCGGGAGCCATGGTTGATATGAGCATAGGCTCATATCCCGCGCCAAGGAGGTTGATGCCGGCAATGCAGCCGGTACCCAGAAGCTCACGGACGCAGGCGATGATGGAGATAGCCAGGGTGAAGCCCAGGCCCATGCCAAGGCCGTCAACCGCAGAGGCCAGAGGCCCGTTTTTGCTGGCGAAGGCTTCTGCGCGGGCAAGTATTATGCAGTTAACCACTATCAGCGGTATAAACATGCCCAGGCTCGCGTAGAGGCTTTGAACGAATGCCTGAAGCAGAAGCTGTACTATGGTAACAAAGGTGCATATGACCACTATGAAGCAAGGTATGCGCACCTTGTCGGGAATAAAGTTCCTGAGCAGCGAAATAACGAAGTTGGAGCCTATCAGCACGAAGGACGCCGCCGCGCCCATGCCCACCGCGTTTATGACGCTGGTGGTGGTCGCTATGGTGGGGCAGGTGCCGAGAACCAGGCGGAAGGTGGGGTTCTCCGTGATTATGCCGTTAAGGAATACGCTCGTGAGCTTAGGCTTATCGCTCTTAGACATTTGCCTTTACCTCCTTCTTTGGCTTTTCCTGGCCATATACCCTTATCTTGACGAACTTGTCTATGAGGGGGGTAGCCACGTTCATTATCAGTATGGCGTAGGTAACGCCCTCGGTATAGCTTCCCCACTTGCGTATGACCGCCAGTATGAGGCCGCAGCCGAATGCGTATATGTACTGACCGACCTCTGTCATGGGGCTGGTGGTGTAGTCTGTCGCCATGAACACGGCGCCAAAGAGCAATCCGCCTGAAAGCACGGAGGTCAGCACGTCCTGATCCATCCTGAAGATGGCGGCGAGCACGGCAAAGGTTCCGACGAACACAACGGGGATGCGCCAGCTTATCACCTTGCGGATAAGCAGGTATGCAAAGCCTATGAGTATGGCTATCTTGCTTACCTCGCCTATGGTGCCGGGTATGAAGCCCATGAACATATCATAGGTGGAGGCCTCGTATCCGCCCAGCACCGTTGCGGAGGATACCGCGTCCACGCCCTTGCAGAAGGTGGGCAGATACCATGCGGTCATCCTTACGGGCCAGGAGGCAAGCATTATGCCGCGGGCGGTAAGGGCGGGGTTCATAAAGTTATCGCCTATGCCGCCGAAGAGCTGCTTGACCAGCACTATGGCTATGAAGCTGCCTACCACGGGCATCCACCAGGGGGCGTTGCCGGGCAAGTTGAGCGCCACGAGAAGGCCGGTAACGGCGGCGGAGAGGTCGCCTATGCGTACCCTCTGGCGGGTCATCTTCTGGTAGCCGTACTCGGCCAATATCGCGGCCGCCACGCCGAGGACGCACAGAAGCGCCGCGTTGAAGCCGAAGCAGTATACGCCCATTACGGTGGTGGGGAGCATGGCTATGAGCACGTCCCGCATTATGGTCTGGGTGCTGTCCTTGCTGTGGACATGTGGTGCGCTTGAAACGTGAAGACTCATTACTTCTTTGCCCTCCTTGCTTCCCGCATGATAGCGTCTTTAGTATTCTTGAAGGAGGCGGTAAGCCAGCGCTTTGCGGGACATACATAGGAGCAGCTTCCACAGACTATGCACTCCATCACGTTGTTGGCTTCGGCGCCCTTGAGATCGCCCTTGTCGCAAAGGTGCTTCATGAGGTAGGGATTAAGGCCTATGGGGCAGGCCTCCACGCAGCGGCCGCAGCGTATGCAGGGGCTCTCCTCATAGCTTCTTGCGTCCTTTTCGTTGAATACCAGTATGCCGTTTGTGCCCTTCATGACCACTACCTGATCGTTTGGGGCGCAAAGGCCTGTCATGCAGCCGCCCATTACTATCTTGCCGGCCTCGTCGGTATAGCCGCCGCATTCGCCTATGGCGTCGGCAACTATGGTTCCCATACGAAGGCGCAGGTTCGCGGGCTCCTTTACGCAGCCCTTTACGGTGGTGACGCGGCTGATGAGAGGCTTACCCTCTATCACTGCATCGGCTATGGCCTTTGCGGTGCCGACGTTTATAACTATGACGTGAGCGTCCAGAGGCAGCTTCTTGCTTGGAACTTCCCTGCCGGTGACGGAATAGATAAGCTGCTTTTCAGATCCCTGAGGATATTTGGTGAAAAGGGGCATGACCTCTACCCCCTCGCGGCCCTCCGCCGCACGCTGCATTGCGGCTATGGCGTCGGGCTTGTTATCCTCGATACCGATAACGCCCCGCTTTACGCCGAGAGCCCGCATCGCGGCCCTGAGTCCGTCCACTATGCGCTCGGATTCCTCGATCATGAGACGGTGGTCGCAGGTAACGTGGGTCTCGCACTCTGCGCCGTTGAGGATTATGGTGTCACAGTACTTGCCCTCGCCCACGGTAAGCTTTACGTGGGTGGGGAAGGTCGCGCCGCCCATGCCGCAGATGCCCGCAGCCTGTACAGCGGGAACTATCTTAGCGGGGTCGCACTCCTCCACGCCGCCCAGCGGCTCAAGCTCTGTCCACTCGTCCTGGAAATCGTTCCTGATGGTGATAATGGTGGTGGGTCCTCCCAGCAGAAGCACCTTGGTGCCTATGGCCGTAACCTCTCCCGAAACGCTGGCATGAACCGGTAAACTGACAAAACCGGTAGCGTCTGCGATCTTCTGGCCCAGCTTGACGTGATCCCCCACCTTTACGCAGGGCGCTGCGGGAGCGCCTATGCTCATGGACATGGGGATATCCACGCTGTCCGGGATATACTCTCGTATGGGAAGACCGCTCGTTGATGTCTTGCCCTCATGCTGATCGTGCAGAGGATGCACGCCGCCCTTGAAGGAATGCTTTGGCAAAGCCAACACCTGCCTTTCATATTTTTCAACAGTTTTACAAGCCACATAACAGATCCGCCAAGAATATGCCTTATAAAAATATACTGTAGCACAGACGATACGCAGCTATGACTAACTATTTGTGACCAGAAATCATTATAGCATATAAGTTTCGGAAAATCAGTATAAATATTTCCTCTCGAAGTGTTTTTTTCTCGATAATGTCTGATTATTTTCTATCAAACCCGGCCCTTTTGCGATCTTCCTATATACTGAATAATAGACAAGATTGTTAAAAATAATCCGAAGGCTTTTTTCAGCCATTCCTCCTTGAGCCAGCCGGCGGCCAGCGCCCCTGCGAGAGCGCCAACAATGCCCGCGGCTATTACGGGCAGGCTGCTTTTAAGCTCCAGCCTTCCCTCTTTTTTGTGTATATACAGCGCAACAGCTGCGGCGGGCAGGAAGGACAGCATGTTGACCCCCTGGGCCTGCCTCTGGGGGATGCCCATCAGCAGCGTAAGCGCAGGTATGAGCAGCGTGCCGCCCCCCATTCCCATGCCGGAGATCACCCCTGCGGCGGCGCCTATGGCAAAAAGCAGCAGCTCCCTCACAGCAGCATCCACACCCCTGCACAGAACATCACCGCGGCGAACAGCTTATCCAGCGCGGCGGACTTTATCCTGCCGGTCAGCTTCGCCCCGGCAATGCTGCCCAGTATGGCCCCCGGCGCCGCGAAAAGCAGGGTATGCCAATCCACCCCGCCGCCTGCGCAATACACAGCCGCGCTGGCAAAGGTAAGGGGCAGCATTATGCTTATGGCCGTTGCATGGGCGTCCTTTGACGCAAAGCCGCACATCCGCTCCAGAGCCACTACTGCCACAGCCCCGCCGCCCGAGCCGAAAAGCCCGTTGCACAGCCCTGCCAGCAGCCCTGCAAGCAGCTTATTGATATTCTTTTTATTAAAGTATGCAAAAAAATACTCCGCCCTTTTCATAGGCAGAGTATGCGCAGAAAATCAAAGTTTTATCAGTAGGCTATGGCCTCCTCGCGGCTCATCCAGAAATGTATTCCGTAGGTGGACTCTACCCACCTGTCCTCGGTGAACCTGTCGGGATAGATCCATTCCCCCTTTTTATATACGAAGTTCTCGTCAACAAGGGACACCGCCCAGTCGTAGCTTTGCGTAAAGTCAAAGCTGGTTATGGTCAGCACCTTGGCCTTATCGCAGCGGCAGGCATTGTTGGTGGCGGATACCCGCTTTGCATCGGCCGGGATGAGCAGCATTACTACCCTGTCCTCATAGCACTTCTTATAGCCTATAAAGGCCCCCGTTTCGGGGCAGCGCAGCCGGAAATACCTGGTGCTTTCGTCCTGTATTATGCCGTCCAGCCTGGCCCCCTCAAGCCATGCGCTGTATACGTTGCCTCCCCGAAGGTCAATGCCGGTAAGGTCGGCGTTGCGGAGGTCTGCCCCCTGAAGGCCGGCGTTCCTGAAGCTCGCCCCCACAAAGGTGCAGTTTTCGAACTTGCCGTTTGCAATCGTAGCGCCCTCAAAGCTGCACCCGTCCAGCCGCACGTTTTTCATGTCCCACCACTGGCAGTCCAGCCCGGAAAAATCGGCGCCGGATATGTCCGCATCGTGAAGGCACAGGGATTCAAGGCCGGTGCGGCATTTGCGCGCCTGCTCCAGCTTTTGCAGGAATTCTTCCTTTGATACAGGCTCCATACAGCGCCCTTTCCCGGCGTCACTTTCCCAGCTTTACAAAGTATACATAGCCGAATATCAGCCCGCCCAGCAGCAGGAAAAACATCAGCAGCGCAAGGCCGCAGCACGCTATGGTTCTGCCGGAAAGCTTATTGCCGTTATTGTTGTCCTTCTGTTCCATTATGTATTCAGCGCTCCTAGTGTTAATTTACCGTTACACTAAGCATAATACATGGCCCGGCATATTTGCAAGGGCTTTCCCAGTATACTATCGGAAAAGTGGCTAAAGACCACTTTCCCACAGCCTTTAAATTTACAAATATCGTCGGGCTTTTCTTTTCTCTTTGCTTTTTTCTGCTTTTCTTTTCGCCCGAAAAAAATGAGAAAGAAGGGGCGGCGTTATATTTCTCCGCCCTATTTTTCCTTATAGTAAAGCATGCAGTGGCAGTACCCCTCAAAGTCGGGGTCGGCTATCTGCTCCCGGAACTGCTTGCACATGCACTTGGTATCCTCGCTTATCTCCCGCACGCAGGGGCAATGGCCGTTGCGCTCGCTGAGGCCCTGCTTTATCAGCTTCACTATCTGCTCATCCTCATTAAGCCTTATTTTCATATGGCGTTTTCCACCAGCCTTATTATGTTCTGCTTGCCGGCGAGGCCCTCTGTACGGGCTGCAACGCGGCCGTTTTTGAGCACCACGAGAGTAGGTATTACGTTCACGCCGAACTGCACCGCCAGCGGCACCTCCTCGTCCACATTGCACTTGCAGACCAGTATGTCCTCCCGCTCGTTGGCTATTTCCTCTATCACGGGGGCGATCATGCGGCAGGGGCCGCACCATGTTGCCCAGAAGTCTATGAGCACCGGCTTGTCGGTATTCGTCACGCTTTCAAAGTTTTCCACAGTGAGCTTTATTTCCATGTTCTTCTCCTTGGTTCTTCAATTTTAACGGCATATTTACGCCACAGAGTGTATTATACCCTATTTCGGGGGAAAAAGGGTGAACGGGGGGTGAAATTTGTAATATAGACAAATTTATACATAAGCAGCTTGCAGCCTGTATAAGCTGCAAGCGCCCTAAAGGAATGGGACAAGCCTGTATAAGCTGCGACCACAGAGGAAGTTCCGCCGCGGGAGACGCGCCGGAACTGACCGCCTGCGGGCGGCCCTCAGCACACTCTCCGAAAGGAGGTGTGAAGTATGTTAGAATGGATTATTGCGCTCATTCTTGCGCTCAAGCATGAAATCGAGTCGATAACGATCATAAAGTTCCGACATAAATAACCGCCCTGCTGCAATCAGGACGGTTATTCCCTGAATAAGGGAAGAAACTGAAACCAACTTGTGGCTGACCGTTTAGGTCTTACCCTATAAGTATTATACTCGTTCCCCCTTTCCGTGTCAACGGATCGGGGGGATTTTTTTATATGCTGAAGCAGCTTTTGCCTTTTTTCGGAATCCCACCAACCTCGCTTTAAGGCGTGGCGGCGGCCCGCCCGCAGGCGGGTCGGTTCCGGCGCGTATCCCGCGCCGGAACTTCCTCTGTGGTCGAAGCTTATACCAGCCGCCCCCGTTCCTTTGGAGCGCAAGCCGCTTTTGCGAAACAAAAAAAGCCCCCCACATGGGGGGACTGTGCTAACGCCCGCGGAAGTCAAGTTTAGGGGCGGCGGAGCCGCCCCATTGCTTGTTTAGCTTTAATTACTTCTTGAGACCCATAGCGCCGGCAGCGGCTACGAGAGCCATTACGGCGTAAGCGACGACGGATGCGTCACCGGTCTTGGGGATCTCGACCTTGCACTCGGGGTTGGTGATGGCAGCGCCGTTCTTGCTCCACTGGAAGCAGGACTCGACCTTGTTGTTCCAACCGAAGTTGTCGTTGATAGCCTTTGCGCTTACAGGAGTACCGATCTCGAGGTTGAAGTAGGTCCTGATGGTGTTGTAATCGTCAGCACCGCACTGATTGGACCAATCGATACCAGTGACCTTCTCGTCCTTGATGGTGTACTTCACCAGAATCTTATCCTGCTGGCCATCAGCCTTCTTGGAGTAGACTTCAATGGTCATGTTGTTCGGGTTGGTAGTATTAGCCTTTACATAGTAGTTACCAATGATACCACCAGTATAAGTCTCCAGCTTGGACTTCAGGGTAGCGCAAACCTTAGCCTTACCAGCATCGGTTACCTTTGCGGTGAAGATGTAGGCGGCCTGATTCTTAGAGGACATATCCTTCCAATCAGAGACATCCTCCCATACCGTTCCGTCATTGCTGAGGTAGTACGCTATGGTATCATCCTCTTCCTTCATTTCGATGCCTTTAAACCAACCGCCAACGAGGGTTCCATCCATCCAAGTAGCCGTGTTTCTGCTCTGCAGACCCTTAAGCTCAACCTTCAGGGTAGCTTTATTCCACCATTCCATATCAGCCTTGGGCTCAACGGTGAGCTTAACGGCATAGTAAACGTTCTCGGAGTTGATAGCGGCGGCGCAGTTGTTCTCCTGCCATACATAGTTGCCGCAGCCGTCGTTGACCTTAACAAAAGGAACAACCTCTACCTTACCCTTGCCGCAGTTAGCAGCAGTAGCAGTAGCCGACCAGTTGAAGGGGCCGGTTACGCAAGCGGATGCAAAGGCGGAAGCCATGGAGAGAACCATGACCAGAGCCAGAGCGATTGCGAAAATCTTCTTCATTTCTTTAAATCCCTTTCAATTATTTTGTGTTTTGCAAGTGATGGGGGTTTCCCCCCGGGCGAAGCGCGTTTTGCGCGCCCTTCCGCTTAGCACGCCTATATGTTACCACCAATTGTTACGGACGTCAAGGGTTTTTTGTTACGAAATTGTAACAAATCAGGCGTAGCCTTTCGCAAAAGCGAAAGCTTCGCTTTTGCGACGTTTTTTCATCCTCTGCTTGCGCCTGCGGCGCGGCCAGCATAGGATGCAGGGAAGGAAAAGCGCAGCTTTTCATCCGTTTTGACGCGCATGTCGCCAAAGCCGGAATGAACATAAGGGGGTGCACCCCCTTATCAACCCCCAGGGGGGGTCAAGAAGTTTTTTATTCGACAAATTAAGACAGTTGCGCTATAATATTTTCAAGTATAATACACAGGGCAAGCGGCGGTCAGCACACCATCCGAAAGGAGGTGTGGCTTATGTTGAGATTGTTATTTTTGCTCATCAAGCTTCTGCGCGATGCAAATACGATAACTATCACCATAAAGAAATAACCGCCCTGCCGTAATCAGGACGGTTATCTTCTAAATGAAATAACCAACTATTATTGGCTGACCGTTTAGGTCTTACCCTATAAGTATTATACCCGTTCCCCCTTTCCGTGTCAACGGATTGGGGGGACTTTTCTATATATAGACAAAAATATACATAAGCATTATAATATCTACAAGTATAATACCAAGGGCAAGCGGCGGTCAGCACACCATCCGAAAGGAGGTGTGGCTTATGTTGAGATTGTTATTTTTGCTCATCAAGCTTCTGCGCGATGCAAATACGATAACTATCACCATAAAGAAATAACCGCCCTGCCGTAATCAGGACGGTTATCTTCTAAATGAAATAACCAACTATTATTGGCTGACCGTTTAGGTCTTACCCTATAAGTATTATACCCATGCTGCCCGTTCATGTCAATGAGCGGGCGGTATTTTTATGAATAATCCTCCCCGCTTTTAAGGAAAACTGTACAGGTAAGGACGCTTTTTAGGGGAGGTGGCTTCATTATATGAAAAAAAGGCTGAAATACGCTCTGCTGTGCGGGGCGCTGCTGCTGCTGGGCGGCGGCGTGGCCCTGGGGCTCAGGTTTTACAGCGGCATTGCCCGGGACCCCATGCGCGCCTTTACCGAGCCGTCCCCCTCTCCCTCGCCTTTGCAGGCGGGGCAGCCCCTGCCTTCCCCTACCCTCAGCCCCGAGGAGCAGCTTTTGCGGCAGGCCGATACGGATTTCATGCGCAGCAGGGTAAACATACTGCTGGTAGGCTGGGATCAGAGCCCGGAGCGGGACGACAGCGACAGCGTGATGTACCGGGACAGCAAAAACAACTTCCGCAGCGACGTGCTGATGCTGCTGGCGGTGGATTTTGAGCAGGGCAACGCCCACCTCATATCCATTCCCCGGGATACCATGGCCAAGATATACAACACAAAGGGGCATTACAAGATAAACGCAGCCTTTGCCAAGGGGGGCAGCGCCGAGGGCGACGGCTTCGAATACGCCATAAAGACCGTGGAAAACCTCATGGGGGTGCCAATATCCCACTATGTAGGGGTAAACATGGAGGGGCTGAAGGCCGTGGTGAACGCTCTGGGCGGCGTGGAATACGATGTGGACCGGGAGATAAAGCTCAACGGCCGGGTGCTGCACAAGGGGGTGCAAAGGCTGGACGGACAGCAGGTGCTGGACTACTGCCGCGCCCGCAAGGGCTACGGCACCGACGTGGACAGGGCTGACAGGCAGCAGCGTATGCTCTTCGCCATATTCACCCAGCTCAGGGAGGGCAGCAGGCTGACCTCCATACCGAAATTATACCTCAGCGTAAAGGATTACATCCATACCGACCTTACGGCGGAGCAGATAGCGGCTCTGGCGGTGTTCGGCATGGATCTCGTGCCGGGGGAAAGCCTTGTGCGGCATACGCTCAAGGGCAAGTACATAAGCGGCACGGCGTATAACGGCGCCTCCTTCTACGTGCTGGACACCAGGGCGCTGAAGAGCCTTATGAAGGATATATTCGGCGTGGATATAAAGGTGGACTACCGCTACGACTATCGTTACATACAGGATAAAAAATCCTGATAATTTCTTATTGAGACTTTCGGAAAAGTGGCGTTCAGCCACTTTTTTTGACACTCTGAAGAAGCCTGAGGTTTGCACGTTAAAATAAGCGTTTTGCTTTGACTTTACAGCCATACTGCGTTATTATAATCATATTGGTGATATTATATTATCAACCTTTATGTCCAAAAATCTAAAAGGAGCGATGTTCAGCCTATGTACCGTATAGTAAGAAAAGAACGTCTGCACGACACGGTGTCTTTGATAGAAGTCGAAGCGCCCTACGTCGCAAGGAAGGCCCTGCCCGGGCAGTTCATTGTGCTTCGCATTGACGAAAAGGGCGAGCGCATACCCCTCACCATTGCGGATTACGACCGCGAAAAGGGTACGGCAACCGTAATATTCCAGAAGGTAGGCGCCACCACGAAGCGCCTTGACCTCCTGGAGGAGGGCGATTACCTCATGGACTTTGCAGGCCCTCTCGGCAAGGCCAGCGAGTTTGACCACCTGAAGGGCAAAAAGGCCGCCGTGGTGGCGGGCGGCCTGGGCGTTGCCATAGCTTACCCTCAGGCTAAGGCCCTTAACGCCATAGGCGCTGACGTGGACGCATTCATAGGCTTCCGCAGCACCAGCCTGTATATCCTCACCGAGGAATTCAAGAGCGCCTGCAAGAACCTCTACATAATGACCGATGACGGCTCCAACGGCCACAAGGGCTTCGTTACCAGCGCCTTGGAGGAGCAGCTGAAGGCCGGCACGCGCTATGACGAAGTGTTCGTCCTCGGGCCCATGCCCATGATGCGCGCCGTATGCAACCTTACAAAGGAATACGGCATCAAGACCACCGTCTCCATGAATACCATAATGATAGACGGCACCGGCATGTGCGGCGGCTGCCGCCTTACCGTAAACGGCGAGACCAAGTTCGCCTGCGTGGACGGCCCGGACTTTGACGGCCATCTTGTGGACTTTGACGAGGCCATCATGCGCAGCCGCATGTACAAGGCCGAGGAAAAGCTTTCCGACGAAAAGCACTTCTGCCATCTTATAGGAGGGGAGAGATAATATGCCTAATATGACTTTGCAGAAGACCCCTGCCCGGGAGCAGGAGCCCAATATCCGCAACAAGAACTTTAAGGAAGTTTCTCAGGGCTACGACGAAGAGCTGGCCCTCAACGAGGCTTCCCGCTGCCTCAACTGCAAGAACATGCCCTGCGTTTCCGGCTGCCCCGTAAACGTGCGCATTCCGGAATTCATAGCAAAGATCGCCGCTCATGATTACGAGGGCGCTTACGCCATCATAAAGACCACCAACAGCCTTCCCGCCATCTGCGGCCGCGTATGCCCCCAGGAAAACCAGTGTGAGAGCAAGTGCGTCCGCGGCATTAAGGGCGAACCCGTAGGCATCGGCCGTCTGGAACGCTTCGCCGCCGACTACGCCATGGCAAAGGGCTCCGCCCCCGCCGAGATACCCGCCCCCAACGGCAAGAAGGTAGCCGTGATAGGCTCCGGCCCCGCGGGCCTTACCTGCGCAGGCGACCTTGCGAAGCTGGGCTACGAGGTACATATTTTCGAAGCTCTGCATACCCCCGGCGGCGTGCTGGTATACGGCATTCCCGAATTCCGTCTTCCCAAGGCGCTGGTCCGCGAGGAGATAAAGAATGTGGAGGCTCTGGGCGTAAAGATAGAGACCAACGTAGTAGTCGGCCGCTCCATAAGCCTGGATGAGCTGATGGAGGAAGAGGGCTTTGACGCCGTATTCGTAGGAAGCGGCGCAGGACTGCCCAACTTCCAGAAGATACCCGGCGAGAACCTCTGCGGCGTATACTCCGCAAACGAGTTCCTCACCCGCATAAACCTCATGAAGGCATACGAGTTCCCCGAGACGGATACCCCCATCCGCGTGGGCAAGAACGCTGCCGTAATAGGCGGCGGCAACGTGGCAATGGACGCCGCCCGCTGCGCAAAGCGTCTGGGCGCCGAGAACGTGTACATCGTATACCGCAGAAGCGAGGCCGAAATGCCCGCCCGCCGCGAGGAAGTACACCATGCAAAGGAAGAGGGCATCATATTCAAGGTGCTCAATAACCCCGTTCGCATAAACGGCGACGAGAACGGCTATGTCACCTCCATGGAATGCATAGAGATGGAGCTGGGCGAGCCCGACGCTTCCGGCCGCCGCAGGCCCATTGCCAAGGAAGGCAGCGAGTTCACTCTGGACGTTGACACCGTCATCGTGGCCATAGGCAACAGCCCCAACCCCCTCATCAAGAACACCACCCCCGGCCTCACCGTGGGCCGCAAGGGCGAGATAACCGCAGACCCCGAGACCGGCGCTACCTCCAAGCCCGGCGTATTCGCGGGCGGCGACGCCGTTACCGGCGCAGCTACCGTAATACTGGCAATGGGCGCGGGCAAGAAGGCCGCTGCGGCTATAGACGAGTATCTCAAGAATAAGTAGTGTTTTTTCTCTTACTTTCCTTTTAAAAAAGGAAAGTAAGCAAAGGAAAACCAACGAAAACAAAACATAAAACAGCGCTCAGCCCTGCCGTACACAAGACGGCAGGGCTGTTCTTATATAATACGCATAATCCTATGTCTTATTTATTTTTATTATATATATTTCCCATTTGCTTTTCTTTTCTCTTTGCTTCTTTCTGCTTTTCTTTTCTCATGAAAAGAAAAGAGAAAGAAGAAGAATTTACTCTTTTACCCCATAAACGCCACCCGTTCGCCGCCCTGTAATACCTCGGGCAGGTCGTTCATGCGCAGCAGGTTGGCCCGGCTGGTATTGTACTCCCTGGCTATGGAGTACAGCGTATCTCCGGCGCTGGCAAAGTACACGGTTATGCCCTGATGCGGGGGTCTTTGGGAGCACTCCTCAATGCCCGTCACCGCCTCAAAGCCGCCGGTGCAGTACAGATCCGCAACGAGTATGAGCGTACAGTTCAGTTCCACGCTCCTGCCTCCTCCCGCCGCCGAGGCCGCCGCCACTCCGTATATCATGGCGTCTGTGGCGCCCTGGGCCTCCATGTTCACAGAGAAGGGTATATCCTCATTGAAAGCGAATATGCAGCCGCTTTCGGCGGTGTATAATATGCGGGTGAACAGCAGCCCCTCAGCGGTGAGTACCCCGTTTTCTATGCCGTAGGACGTCACCATGGGCCGTGCGGTGGCGTATACCACCCTGGCCGCCTCGGGCATACCATCGGGTATCATTATGTTTTCACTTATGGACTGCCGCTGGGTGCTCAGCCCGCAGTATGAGGAGGTGCGTATAAGCCCATGTGTGCATTCGAACGGCACGGTAGGGGAAAATGTGTCCGTCACAGCATCGGAACGGCCGCCGGCACGGCCCCATGTGCGGTATGTGAGCTCCACATCCGCTATCACTACGCCAAAATCCTCAGCCCCCCGCACCTGACAGCCGGATACCCTCACCTCGCCCCACATGGGAGTCAGCGCCTCTCCGTCCACGGTCTGAGTGAAGGGTATGGCCTGGCTTAACTGGCTCATCGCCCCTGTGCGGCTCTGTACCAGCGCCGATATGTACAGCGTACCCTCCAGGCATATTCCGTCTTTGCCGGGAGATACGTCCCTCAGCGCCCCATGTACCTCGCTGTACAGCACCTCTGTGGCGAAGGGCGCCTCTATCTCCTCCCGCAGGCGGAAGCTGCCCCGGCTCTCCCCCGCCCGCTCGTAGAGTGTCATCTCCTGCCGCTGCTGCTCCCCATCCTCTATGCCGCTTATTCCATCCAGTACCTTTGCCCCGCCTGATGCTGTCACCATTGCGTTTATATCCGCTACCGCGTTGAGGGTAATTCCGCCCTCCCCCTTGTTTATTTCCAGGGATTGCAGCGCCGAGCGCACCTCGGCCCTCATGCCCTCCCGCACGCCATCCGCAGCTATGCGGTGGGTGAAGGGGGCGCTTGAAGTGAAGGCAAACACCTTGTCATCCATGCAGATGAGGTCAATTCTCACAACTCCCTCTATGGCTATTTCGCCCTCCCTGGCGCTGGATGAAGATATAGCCACCTCGCCGGTATACGAGAGTATCTCCTTTGCGCTGCGGCCCTCCGGCAGCGGTATGCCGCCCTCGACGGTTCCCTGAGATACTCCTGTATATATTATCCGCTCCCCCGGAAGCTCTTTCCAGATCAGTTCCATATGCCTGCTCCTCTCGCACAGATTATCGTTATATAATCATACGAGGGTAGTATGCCAATTATGCAAAAGGGCCGCTTATGTGGCCATTCACCCGAAAAACGAAGGTAAAAAACACACGGGTGATAATATTTAATGTTTCTTACTCCGGCCGCTTGTACGAAGATACTGCATAAAAAAAAGAGTATGCGTGGGCGTTAATAACATGAGTTGCTAACATTATCAACATAGTTATCCACATTTCAACGCGTTTAAGACAGTTTCATTGTTAACAACAAGTTAAGAATAAAACCTTGACGCATATTTATTATTGCCCTGCCCTTTGCCGCCGGCAGTAAAATGATACTATTTTACACATAAAGACGAATTCCGTGTTTACCTTTTGGGGACAAAAAAGGGGAGCCGGCCGGCTCTCCCCTTTTCACCTTGATTTAAGGCTTCAATGTTATCCAGTACCTCTGTATCATCCCGCAACGGCTAAGAGCCGCATCACACTCAACCCGGTTTTCCAACACGCCGCCGTTTTTTATTATAGTCCGGCGGGACGCCTCGTTGTCCGCGTCGCATGTGAGCAGCACCCTGTTCTCCCCCTCCTCGCGGCACTTGGGCAGCAGCAGCGAAAGCATCTCGCCTGCGTAGCCCTTTCCCCGCTCGGAAGGACGCACACTGTAGCCGATATTCCCCCCGAAGCGCAGCAGAAATTCAGTCAACGGCCGCCTGAAGTCAATCATGCCAACCAGCCTGTCATCGCTTTTGCGCACCGCCAGGTACACATCGGATGGCACATAGCCTTCGCCGTAGCGCTCTCTGAGCCGCCCCTCAAAATCCGCCCATTCGGCGTAGCTGTTGGTATCCTCCAGAGCGGCACATCCATCCAGACTGTCGCCGTTGTCCAGCATCTCCTGCCGGTATGCCATTACCTGATCTGCGTATTCCTGAGTCGGGCGGATAAGCTTGAGGGTATGCATGGGCGCCTCCGGAGGTTTTTCTTCATTATAGCACACCTATATCACATTCTGAATCTCGCTTCTGCCGTTTTTCTCTCTCGCAGTCTCCATGATGAGCTTATCAGCAACCAGGGCTATGAATTCACCGTTGGTGGGCTGCTCAGCCTAGTGCTGCTGTGCAGCAATAGGCTGATTGTCTGCGTTTTTGCCACATGCCACATCTGAAGCCTGAGACTGATTTATAGGGGAGTTAGTCGAATCCGTTACCTTCTGTTTCTTGGTGTTTTTCAGATGATAGCAGACAAAAAATAATAAAGCAAGTTTTAGGGCGACTAACATCAGAAATTCGTGTGTTGGTGGGGGTGAATCAAGTTCGGAACATGTTTTTATCAACTTTGCAGCAAGGTGGAAGCAAGGTTGATGATAGATGGGAACAAGTCTGAAAGTAGATTTTCAAGTACATTTAGTAGGAATATTTAAGTAGCTTCAAACAAAAAGGTAAGGGTGATATAATTTTAAATAAAGATCTCTTGCGTGGTTTTGAGATTGTGAAAGAAAGGAGATCATATGCCAGATATTACTGTTCGCGGAACTTTTAAACCTGATCCATCTTATAATCATGTGGAAGAAGTCGAAAGGTCAATACAAATGATGCGTAAGTATCTGGATAATCAGTTGTCTATCATTGATAATATTGGCGACCAGACGATGCAACTTATATGTATGTTTTCATTGATAGATTGTTTGGCACAGGAGTGGGCAGGATATCCAACAGGTAAGTCCAAAGAAGCATTTTGTAAATTTGTGTTACAACATCAAAGCAAATATGATTATTTGGATGGTGTCGAGCCAGTCACGTTGCATTACCATGTTGAAGATTTGATTAAGGAATCAGATATAGAACATATAGAAAGCATCGCTTCGTTAAAAACATTATGTATAAGTGAAAACTGTCTAGCGAAGCATGCAATAAAAACTGTGAAAGCTAAAATGATATTGGAGTACTTAGAAAAAATAAAGAATAAGGATTTTGCATTGACAAAGGCTAAAGAACATCAGTTGATCACGTTGATATACCGAATGAGAAGCAAAGCAACGCATGAAATGACAGGTTTGGGAGAAAAAATTAATACTCCTATGGAGACTAAATTGACAGAGCCATTTTACAGAAATGTACAAAGAGGGTATGTGTTGGATGATAAAATCGTTTCTGAATTTGCTTACGAATTGGTGATTCCTAATATATTTATTCGGGATTTATTAATGGATTGTATTAACGGATACTTGATAGAATGTAAGATAGAAAATAAATTGCCATTTGGAAATAATGGCATACTGAGGAAACACAGACTAACATGGTATGATAAATGATATAAGTGACTTAATTAAAACTAGTAATCAGGGAGATGATGGGAAATGACATCTGAAATTTGTAATGCTCTTTTTAGGTATTTTGAAGCATTATATGATTTAAATAGGGATCTTATAATGCTATGCGGGGCAGATGTGCTTGATAATTCAGGACAATATGATAAATGTGTAGAAAGAGTAGTAAAAACGATACCTGAACTTATACCATATGGAGGAAATAAAGCGACAGATGAGTATGTAATTATTGAAGGAGATGGACTATTAGAGTTTTCAAATGAAATACCTTTTTTGAGAAAGGAATATGAGAATATACTTGGAAATAACTATTTGGCTTTGAGTAATATAAAGAAAGTTAGAAATAAGCTAGAACATAAAATGCATGCAGTAAAGTTCTATCGTGCCAGTAGTGGTAGTTTGGAGATGTTTACAATATCGTATAAAGTAAATGATGTGGAAATCACTTTGGCAGCGATAGATATGATTAAACTCGTTAAACAGATAAATGATTTGTTTTCTAAAATTCAATTTTTAATAGATGAATTTGCATTTAAGCAAGGAAAGGAAGATTATTCGTATTATCGAAAATTGCTTAGATATGATTTCTGCAATTTTAATAAATTGTATGATAGTGATTTACTTAGAACATTTGGAAAGACATTATTCCCTTTTTAATGATAATAAATACGAGATATTTGAGAGAAAAAAACATTGAGACTTTGTAAGAGTTTAAATGCTGCTTTTTATAGAATAGAAAAATAGTTTATTGATTTCTAGGAAGGTACATAGTAATAATTTTTTCTAAAAATTCTCTCATTCCATCAGCTACTTCCTTCGGATGCATTATCTTTGCCTTTTCCCCAAACTGAAGCAACCACGAATAAAACTGATTGCTCAGTTCCACTTCAACGGACACTGAAAAGTGCTCATCGTCAACCTTTGAATATGAAGCGTTCTTTGTGCCGAAACGATCAATTACAGAATCCAACAGATGATTCTCAAACTGCATTGCAACAAGTTGCTTTTCTCCTCCAAACATAGAGAAAACACGCTGTGTGTAGGATTGGAGGTCAATTGCTTCAAAGGCTTCTTTGCCTTCCTGCGGTTCAGGCAAAAGGCGCACATCTTTCATCCTGTCAATGCGATAGGTGCGCATATCCTGTGCCTTGTCATCAAACGCTAGCAAATAATAATTTCCATCGTTTATGAGCAAGCGAAAGGGACTTACCTTATAAAGTTTTCCATGATACTTTTCAACCATTGAATTAACATCATCAATGGTGTGTTTCATGTACTTAAAACTGATCTTCTGTGGCGCGTGGAGTTTGCCATCCAACTTTTTTGCCATTGCAGCATTTATCGTGCTGATAATGTTAAGGGTTCCTTTCTGGGTACTCTTAACTCTATCAATCAGAAAAACCTCATGCTGCAAGGATTCAGACTGATAAATACTGCCCAATTCACCTATGGTTTCAACAAGTTCCTTTGCCTTGGAAGCAGAAATAAACCTTGCAGCGTGTACGCATTCGGCAAGAATGCGAAGGTCATCCTGCTCAAATTGGCGTGACATCAGACGATATTTGCCGCCTTGTCCACCGTCAATATCCATGCCGAATTCATCGCGCAGGAGCGCAATGTCACGATAGATGGAGCGCCGCTCCGCTTCAATAGAACATTCTTCTCTGAGATAATCCAAAATATCATTTGCTGTGACAGCATGATTTTCATCGGAGTTCTCTAGGAAGAACTTCGCTACGTAGAGAGTTTTGAGTTTTTGGTTTTCGGATTTAGGCATATTGTTTGTACATGTGTTAATTGTTATATGAGTTGCTTATATGGTTCCTTATTTTGTCGAGTATATTATCGGATAAAGCTGATATATCCTTCTGTAATATTGATAACTTACTCTGTGCTTCGACTTCTGAGTACGATTTACCATTGTAAATAAGTCTAGGAGTGCGGTTTTCTTCGAATTTACAAAGTAAATCAAAGAAGGATAGTGCCTCAAATGATAACTTTCCTAGTTTTTTATAGTCTTCAAATATTTCTTTAGATATAAAAGGTGCACTCCTTTTATTTTCTATGTCTGCATCGTCAATATGTTGTGCAAAAACGGTAACAAAATCTTTATTTGAATCGACGTTTGGGTATTTGCAACCTCTACTAAGCATTACTGCTGTTCCGGCATCATAGACCATTGTAAGGTGCTTTTCTGCTAAAATGCGATAAAGGTCAAATTCGTACTCAAAACTAATTCTTTGGGCATGAAGCTTTCGCTCATTTTTTGCTTTACAACGTTCATTAATTGAACTCACAATTGGACTTAACAGTGTACCTGCAATACCGATTAAAGCTACAATTACAGTTTCGCTCATTTTACGTGGCTTAACTCCTTGTGTGATTATTTATATTAGCCGTTTAGTTGTATTCATTAACATAAGCGTGCTCTCGGTTAGACGATAAATTTGGCACGCAGCTCGCTGTTTTCGTTAATACGAGCCTTAACCCAAGGCTGTAAAAAATAAGTAATTTGCGGATTAGGCATGGATACAAGGTGAGTACTTCCTGCAGGTGTTATTACGTTATAGTACTGCAATTCAATAACACGCCCATCTTGCATTGGTAACGAAATAGTATGTGTTGGTTCTCGCAGAAAAGAGATTATCAAAGAGGTTTTTTCATAATCTAAGTCTTTTAAGTACTTTTCCTGCGATTCTTTTAATTTCTTTGCTTGACATTCATTGTTTATGTGCTTATAAATACGCTTAATAACTAATATTAGTAGAATCGATACGGATGTAATAAAAACAATACCGATAATGAAACCATATGTATTTCTAAAATTGGTCATATACAGCAATTGAATTACTTTATTAGGGGCAAACAATAAAATACCGCTTGCGATGGCTAATGCGCCTAACAAGTGTGATGGTAGTTTTATAAAATCAAGAAAATCTTTCATTTCATGCCTCCCTATTATTTAGAAATACCAAGTTCTAAGTAGCACCCTCAAATGGTTTATTGTTAAATGTACATGAACTAATCTAAAGGTGTACCTGTATGTATTATAACAATTTATTGTGCTTTGGCAATAAAAAATCACAAGATATTGTGATGGAAATATGCATAGTACAAACAGAACCGCGAATCCGCATCAATTTTTGAATGAAGATTCGCGGCTGGTTGTTATTTATAATTGAACGGGTTTATTCCTCACCATCGTACTCTTACTTATCCCTGTCATCTTCTCAACTTCCCTATACGTCTTCCCATCCCTCAGTAGCCCCAGCGCAAGCTCAATCTGCTCCTGGGTGAACTTCTTGGGTCTGCCGTCCTTGAAGTTGGGATTCTGTCGAGCTGTCATTTTGCCTGTTTGGGTGCGCTCTGCAATCATCCCCCTCTCGTATTCCGCAAAGGCAAGCATTACTGTGAGGATCAGATTTCCAGTGAGCGTATTTTCGATTAGTCCCATATTTAGAATATGGACTTTAACCCCTCTATCAAATAGCTCTCTGACAGTCTGTACGCCATCTATGGCTGTTCGTGCGAATCTGTCAAGCTTGCATACTACTAAGGTGTCATCTCTTTGCAAGCGGTTGAAAAGGCTGTGAAATTTGGGCCGTTCCATTGTTTTGCCGGAAAAGGCCTCTGTGATTATCTCCTGACAGCCGTATTTCTCAAGGGCGGCTACCTGTTCCTCAAGGCTGTTTCCATCTCTGCCTTGTGTGACTGTTGATACTCTTGCATATCCATAAATCATAGTTTTTCTCCTTTACTTTTGAACCTGAGTTTTGACACCGCAAAAATGCCTGGTTTAGGCTTGTTCTGTGGTAGTGTCAGAACTTTTAAGTTATGGGACACGGTGGCGGCTGAGGCTGCCGTATCCCTGAGCTTGAATGTTAAGCTTCAAGCATTTGCTTTGCACAATCGAGGCAAGCGATTCTTACGGCTTTGGTCGCTCTGACGGAGTTGCCGCAACAGGGGCAGATGTACTTTCTGCTGCTTGAGGGCCTGACCGCTGTGCCGGAAGCCGCGCCGCTGTGGGTTCCTGTGCCTGTGATTCCAAATCCTGCAAGGCTTTCGTTGCGGTTGATTAGGATATCCGTCAGGCCGTTGTTTATGGCAAAGTCCATAAGCTGTTCTGTGGGCTGAGTGATTGACCAGCCGTATTTTTCATGGTGGAAAACTTGTAATCCGCGGCTTTCCGCTGCAGCTTTAAATCGTTTATTGTGGTAGGTATTGCCACGACTGCAATCCTGTATGCCATTCTGATAATTGAAGTAGTGAACCATTTCGTGCAGCAGCGTTGCAATTACTTCCTCAATGGGCCGCGCAAGGGTTCCTGCTCCTATGTTGATTTCGTGGCTGTTGCCGATTGTGGAAACCCATGTATCATCTTTTAAGGAAAAGTGTCCATAGGCTTTTGGGGTGGACTGAATGGTTATTGTGGGCCTTGAAAGTTCATTTTCAAAACATTCTGCTATGTAGAACTTCTCTGACGGTGGCTCTGCAAAGTTCGTTTCGGCGGAGGCGGCATGATAATTATATTTATTTGATATGTTGAGAAAGAACCAGGAGAAAACGCTTATTCTCCTTACTTTCTATAAATATTATACCAAAAATTCAGGACGAAATCGAATTTTGGGTGGTGTCAAGTTTTGAACAAGGAAAAAGGCAGCAATCTGATTTGATTACTGCCTTTGTATAATGTTGTTTTCGTTTAGGACATTGCTCGAATCTTGTCTGCATAATTTTTCCAACCGTCGGCGGCTTTGTAGGCATCGACGGAGGCGGCAGGAACGTAGATAGACTCTAAATTAGAGCAGGTTTCAAATAATTTTATACCATCTGAAACTATAAACGGGGGAGTAGTCGCTTCTATATACACTGATTTAAGATTATCGCACCAGTCTAAGATTCCTGCTTCAATCCATCCTATATTTGCAGGCATAGTAAATTCGGAAAAACCGGTAGTCGAAAATGCTCTACTGGAAATAAACCAGCAAACATTATAAGTTTTTCCCTTGTATACAACGGTAGCGGTCTCTGGGAAAATAACAGTTTCAAGGTTTATGCAGCCTTCAAATGCCTTTTCCCAAATTGAAAAATTAAAACTACTGTTAGAGTATGTCCCCCATTGGACAACATCGGGAATAATAAATTCTACTTTTTTCAAATTATAGCAACCTAAAAAAGCACCAGTACGCAAATCACCATCATACATAGTTAGTGTGATATCTGTGATCTTATCACAGTACGAAAATGCATACTCTCTTATAGAACTGGTTAATTCCAATTTCCCGCGAATGCCTGTATAGGCAAATGCATAATTGAAAACGTTATCAATATAATTGGGTAAAGAATCTACATCAAGAGTGGAACATTCATAAAACGTATAAGACGGAATGTCTCCTGTTTTATTTGCATCTGTTGCGGTTCCCCAAGTGATAGCCTCTAAAGAAGAACAATGAGCAAAAGTATATTGCTCCCACTCTTCGCTTGTTATAAGGCTATATGGTATATATGCATTTTCTAAAGAGGAACAACTCATAAATGCACTTTTACCTAATGCTGAAAGACCCTCAGGAAGAACAACAGACTGCAATGAACTGCAATTTTCGAAAGAAGATTCTCTGATTGTTGTTACTCCATTAGGAATTTCAACAGTAGTCAGAATCCTATTGTCTTTAAAAGCCCCAACGCCAATTTCCGTAGTCTTCGCAGGTATTTTTACGTTGTAATCGCTACCTACATAAGCTAATAGAATTGTTCCATTACCATTATCATTGAAGATAAAATCGGTGGTCTGTGCTTTTACACCTGTATCCTCATCTCCAATCCACCAGTTACCATTCTCACCAATGTAGGGAGTTTGACCAGCGGCACCTGATGCACCGTCTTTACCGTCAGTGCCATCTTTACCATCTACGCCATCACGGCCAGCGGCACCGGTATCGCCTTTTTCACCTTGGGGGCCACGTTCGCCTTTGGGGCCTTGCGGGCCAACTTCACCTTGTGGTCCTTGTATTCCTTGAGGACCTTGAGGACCAATATCGCCTTGGTCGCCTTTATCACCTTTAGCGTAACCTGCATCTATGGTGCTGCCGTCGCTCATGGAAAGAATAAGGTTACCGTCATCGTTGATGTTGGCACCAACAACGGAAACCGCTGCGGAGCAGCCAACGGAAAGGAGCATGATGGCGATCAGCATTAAGCAGAGAACTTTTCGCATACCTATACCTCACAAATATTTTGATATCATTATAGATATTATTATAGATATCATAATGCATATCATATTATAGTATATTAAGAAATCTCCTGTCAACATAAACTGATAGTAATTAGACAAGGAGACATAATATGAGCGAAGTAAAAGGCGATGTATTAAAGCTGAAAAAACGTGGGGAAGACGGAAACAGGGTGATTACTGTACGTATTAAAGAAGAAACGCTTTCAGAGATAGACAGAATTGCCAAAGAGGTCAATTATTCACGAAATGAACTGATAAATACCATTCTGGAACATGGAGTAAGAACAATAGAAATTGAATAAGAAAAAGACCTTCCCGCTATTCCGGAAGGTCTTTTATCTTTCCATATTTCATTTTCACTACGCCGCCTGAAGCTCGGCCTCTCCTTTCACTATTGAAAGTGCATTTTCAACCTTGCTTTCAGAGATTTCCGTTACACCGAACTGGGCCACTTCGGGATACATTGCGAGGAACCATTTCTTGATGTTTGCATAGCGGATGGGGTGGCATTTTGACAACAGAATCTGTTGCTTGTATTCTGCCATGTTGGCGGCGGCATTAGCGTGGGTGCGGATGTAGTCTTCCATGTACTTATAGGTGAGACCGCGATAGCACTCTTTATTCTTCCTTTTTTCTTATGGAGCGAATGATTACACCATAACCGGGGTAATCGCGGCGCGCTTCCTGAAGGAGGTTATAATTGGTGGAACCCACGATGGAGGCGGTCTTGGCAAAGGTTCTATCCATTACGAGGACACGGTTTTGATGATTTATCTTCAGATAGTTAGTCATATTCTTAATCTCCTTTATATTTGATTTGGTAGTAATTAAGCTGCCTTGCGGGCTTCGCGTGCTTCCTTCTGCTGCTTGTGTGTTTCCTTGGCCTGAGCTACGATGGCATCGATGTTTGCACGTGCGTTTTCGAATTCGGGATACTTAGCGAGGAACCATACCTTGATTTCGCCGAAGGTTGCCTTGGCCGCAAACTCTTCATCAGTGTTGCCGCAGAGAAGGTTGAAGGTGTTCATCTGCTCGCTCTCTGCACCGGAATGATCGGTGTTGGTTGAACTCCATGTTCATTGCAAAAACTCCTCCTGTTTGTAGGTATAATTCTTACCCAATAAACAGAAGGAGTTGGTCGCATCAGGAAAAAATTATTTATCGCATTCATCCCTCATTTTCAGTTGGAGTTTGCTGTGTTGGTGGGCGTGAGGGAGAACAGACCGCAAAGCCCTCAACCCTCAATTTTTGCCTGATTATATGACGTTTTGGATCTCCGCCTTGCCTTTTTTCTCCCTCGCAGTCTCCATGATGAGCTTATCAGCAACCAGGGCTATGAATTCACCGTTGGTGGGCTTGTCGTTTTTGCTGTAGATATTATAGCCAAATATCTGGTTGATGTTCTCTATTTTCCCGCGGGTCCAGGCCACCTCTATGGCGTGGCGTATGGCGCGCTCAACTTTAGAGGCAGAGGTCTGGAACCTCTTGGCGATGCCGGGGTAAAGCTCCTTGGTTATGCGGCCGCAGAGGGCGGGCTCAAAGTATACCATGCGCACCGCCTCCCGCAGGTAATGGTAGCCCTTTATGTGGGCAGGTATACCTATCATGAGGAATACAGAAGCGATTTTCTCGTCCAGAGTCTGGGGTTTGGGGCTTATGGCGCAGACCTGCGAGCGCTGTGCGTAGGTGCTCTCCATCATGTCCATTATGCGCTTGTACAGCGTATCGGGGTCTATGGGCTTGACCATGTAATACTTTGCGCCAAGTGTGCAGGCCTGCCGTACCATCTCCTCCTGACGCAGGGCGCTTATCACTATGACGGCAGGCACGTCCTTCACGAGGCCGCTGTTAAGCCTCTCAAGGAGCTCAAAGCCGTCCATGCCCGGCATGATGAGATCGCACAGGAGCACATCGTAGCGGTTGTTGTTCATAGCGTCCAGGGCGGATTGACCGTCGCTCACGGTGTCCACCCTTTCTATTCCCTCCTGAGCCGTAAGGTAATCCCTGACGGTGGTCTGGAACTGGTTGTTGCTGTCTGCCAAAAGTATGCGGTATTTAGCCATATAGTGCCTCCGTAATAATGTAATTTTTTGGTTATCCTGCGGTATATGCGGTTTTCTGTATGCTGTGATTTTAGCACCGCCATTTTCGCGGCGATAGGGAATAAATTTGGCTGTTTTTGCAGGCATTTGCCTCCTCGGGTACAATTATTGTCCGGTTTTGTCCAAAGGTTAAAAAGTGTGCCGTTATTTGCTTTTATGGCGCCGCCGTGATATGCTATAATGGATTTTGCTGAGAATTGCAGGAGGGTTGTCACATGGACGACAGCAGGCTTTTTGAAAGGACGGTTTCCTCCGCCATACAGTATTCCGGCCCGGTATTCGACGTGTACAGCGATACCGTTGAGCTTTGCAACAAAAAGACCGCCCGGAGGGATTATCTTAAACACCGGGGCGCGGTGGCCGTGGTGCCGCTCACGGATAATGGCGGCGTAATAATAGAGCGCCAGTTCCGCTACCCGCAGCAGAGGGTGATGACAGAGATACCCGCAGGCAAGCTGGAGGCCTTCGACACAGACCCTCTCGATGCGGCGAAGCGGGAGCTTAAAGAAGAAATAGGCGTAACGGCAAAGGAGTTTATCCCTTTGGGCATATACATACCCTCCCCCGCCATACTTTCGGAGCGTATATACGTGTACCTTGCCAGGGGCCTGAGCTATGGCAATGCCCACCCGGATGAGGACGAGTTTCTGGACTACCGGGAAACGCCGCTGTGCCAGCTTATAGATATGATAATGAATGACCGGATTTCCGACGGCAAGACGGTATTCGGCCTGTTCAAGGCGGCGGAATACCTCAGGCGCCAGGAGCGGGAAGCAAATGGATAAAAACGCGGTATTCAAAAACCTTCTGTTCGATCTTGACGGTACGCTCACCGACCCCGCATTGGGCATTACCTCCGCCGCCCAGTACGCTCTGGGCAAGATGGGCATAGAGGTTGCGGACAGGACAACGCTTACATGGCTGATAGGGCCGCCCCTCATAGGCTCCTTTGAGGAGGGCTTTGGCATGACCAACCTTCAGGCGCTGGAGGCGCTGAAGCACTATCGGGAATACTTTTCCGAAAAGGGCATATTTGAAAACCAGCTATATCCCGGCATAGCGGAGCTTTTAAGCGACCTCAAGGCCGCGGGCAGGCGGGTTATGGTAGCTACGTCAAAGCCGGAGGACTTCACCCACAGGATACTGGAGCACTTCGATATAGCCCGTTATTTTGACTTCGTAGGCGGCAATACCATGGACGAGGGCAGACCCACAAAGGCGGACGTGATAGCCCATGTGCTTCGCTCCTGTCCCGATGCAGCGCCGGAAAATACCCTGATGATAGGGGACAGGAAATACGACGCGGAGGGGGCAAGGGCCTTCGGGCTGGACTGCGTCGGCGTGCTCTACGGCTACGGCAGCCGTGAGGAGCTGGAGCATGCCGGGGCCGCATACATAGTCGAAAGCGTAGCGGCGCTCCGCGAGCTGCTGCTTTAGCTGATAAAGTAAACATAAGGAGAAACGGATATGTCAAAGGTCTACTTTACGGATATGCGCACATCCTTCACGGAGAACCTGCCAAAGAAGCTGACCCGCCTTATAGACAGGGCCGGCCTGGGCACAATAGACTTCGACCATAAGTTCGTCGCCATCAAGATACACTTCGGCGAGATGGGGAACCTTGCATACCTCAGGCCGCAGTACGCAAGGGCTCTCGCTGCATACATAAAGGAGCGGGGCGGGCTGCCCTTCCTTACCGACTGCAACACGCTCTATGTCGGCTCCCGCAAGAACGCGCTCGAGCATATCGAGACGGCGTACATAAACGGCTACACTCCATACGCTACCGGCTGCCAGGTGATAATAGCAGACGGCGTGCGCGGCACAGACGAGGCGTATATACCCATAGGCTGCGAGGAGGTCAAGACCGCAAAGATAGGCCGCGCCATAGCAGACGCGGATATAATAATAAGCCTCAACCACTTTAAGGGCCACGAGGATGCGGGCTTCGGCGGCGCGCTTAAGAACCTCGGCATGGGTTCAGGCTCAAGGGCGGGCAAGATGGAGATGCACTACGACGGCAAGCCGGTAGTGGATCGCGACCGCTGCCGCGGCTGCCTCAAGTGCGCGACGATATGCGCCAACAACGGCATACACTACGAAAACAGCAAGGCCGTGATAGACCACGACAACTGCGTGGGCTGCGGCCGCTGCATAGCCATATGCAGCTTCGACGCCATAAAGCCCCACAACAGCTCCAGCGAGGCCAGCCTGAACAGGCGCATCGCGGAATACGCCTATGCCGTGGTAAAGGATAAGCCGAATTTCCACATAAGCATCGCGGCGGATATTTCCCCCAACTGCGACTGCCACCCCGAAAACGACGCGCCGATAGTCCCCAATATAGGTATGTTCGCCTCCTTTGACCCCGTTGCGATAGACCTGGCCGCGGCGGACGCGGTAAACGCCATGCCCGCCAACCCCAGGAGCGCGCTCAGCGAGGCGGAATGCCGCTGCCATGACCACTTCATCAACGTCCACCCCAACACCAACTGGCGGGTGCAGATAGAGCACGGCGAGGAGATAGGCCTGGGCAGCAGCGAATACGAGCTCATACGCATATAATCATACTTAACTGAAAGGCACTTTGACTTTTGCTTGAAAGGTACACCGCGGTAGACGTGGAGACGCCGAACCGCAACAACGACTCCATATGCTCCATAGGCATAGTACACATGGAATACGGCGCTCCCGTCTACCGGCGGGAGTTCCTTGTGAATCCCCGGGAGCACTTTGACGACTACAACATAAAGATACACGGCATAACCCCCGGCATGGTGGCTGACGCCCCTCTGTTCCCCGAAATATGGCCCGAGATCGAGCCGTTTTTCCATGGAATAATGGCGGCGCACAGCGCTGCCTTCGACCTTGGGGTGATATGCAAGTCCCTCGCTGTATACGGCCTGCCCATACCCGAGATAACCTATATCTGCTCATTGCAGAAATCCAAAAAGCACATACCCAAGGAGCTTTACGGCAGCCATAAGCTCAACGACCTCTGCGCCGGGCTGAAACTGCCCCTTGAGCACCACCACGATTCCCTGGACGATGCACTGGGCTGCGCCCTTATCATCGAAAATCTGGTGGACCGCTTCGGCGTAGGGCCGGAGGACATAAAGAAGTATCAGTACAAGGGAATACAGCCCACCGTATCAAGGCAGGAGCGCAATATGGCCATACATGCCCTGTGGAACACCATGGAAAAATACGGAAGGCGCAGCGTGCTGTTTGCAGAGTATCACGAGGCGCTGGAGGACTGGACGCGCAAATACGACAAGTACCTCCGGGACCCGGACGTGCGCGCCTGCCGCAACCTGATCGAAGGGGCGCTGCAAAGGGGCGGCGTAACCCAGGAGGAATACCAAATTATAATGGGGCTGTGATATGTTGACGGAACAGGGCATAAAGCGCTATATCAAATCTCCCATAGACGTAATATTTTTCGAGGCATCCCCCTCAACCAACCTTGAGGCAAAGAGTATAGCGGCCACCGCAAGGGAGGGCACAGTAATATTCGCAAGGCGGCAGCTTTCCGGCCGCGGCCGCATCGGCAGGAGCTTCGAAAGCCCCGAGGGGGGCATATACATGACAATGCTGGTACGCCCCACAGACCCCGTTTGCCTGACCATGGCGGCGGCGGTAGCTGTGCGTAGGGCCATGGTTGACAAGCTGAACCTCGACCCCGCCATAAAGTGGGTGAACGACATATACTGGGAAGGTAAAAAGGTCTGCGGTATACTTGCCGAGGGCGCCCTTTGCAAAAATGAGCTGAGGTACGCGGCGGTGGGAGTGGGGCTTAACTACCAGAGCCCTGTATTTACCGGCGGCCTTTCAGCAAAGGCGGGCAGCCTGTATCCTGATTCCCAGCCTCCCGTATCCATAGACGAAATGGCGGCAGCCATGGCGGACCAGCTGTATAAGGCGCTGACAAACCCATCGGACCCTTCCATATACCGCGAATACCGTGAGGGCAGCATGCTTACCGGAAAACGGGTCGTGCTCATGCGGAAGGGTGAGCCCGAGGCCACAGCCATAGACGTCACCCCCGAGGGACACCTGATCGTCCGCTTTGACGACGGATGCACCGAGGAGCTTTACAGCGGCGAGGTGAGCGTCAGAGCCGCAGAATATCCGCATACCGTATAAAACGCAATACCGACAGCAGCAATTGCAATACTAAACCCTTCTTTTCGGTGATAACATGTTATAAAGACTGTTGTCATCGATTTTTTATAAAAGGAGAACTAAAATGGAATTGAAAAAGTCTACCGTATGGAAGAGTTACCGTTTCCCTCTCATACTGCTCTGCTCCATAGTACTGGGCTGTATAGCAGGCGCGCTGCTGGGCGATAAGGCGGGCGTGCTTGCTCCCCTTGGCGATATATTCGTAAACGCGATGTTCACGGTGGTGGTACCTATGGTATTCATCTCCATAGCCTCCGCCGTAGGCAATATGTCCAACATGAAGCGGCTGGGCAAAATACTGGGCTCCACCCTCGTTACCTTTATCGTCACCGGCATAATCGCCGGCATCATAATGATAGCCGCTGTAAAGCTGTTTCCTCCCGTGCTTACCCCCTTTGAGGTAGCAGCCGAGGAGGTAGGCGAGCCCAAGACCGTAGGCGAGCTTATCGTCAGCTTCCTCACCGTGAGCGACTTCCCGCTGCTCTTCAGCCGCAGCAATATGCTGCCCCTTATAGTGGCCTCGATAATCTTCGGCTTTGGCGTATCCATCTGCGGCGGCCCGGAATGCGCTGTCGGAAAGCTGCTCAACAACCTTTCCGATATCATAATGAAGGTCGTAAGCATACTGATGTACTATGCTCCCATAGGTCTCTTCGCCTTCTTCGCCTCCCTCATAGGCGAGTTCGGCCCCACCCTCATAGGCAACTTCGGCCGCGCCATGCTGCTCTACTATCCTCTATGCGTTCTGTACTTCTTTATAGCCTTCCCCCTATATGCCCGCTTCGCAGGGGGTAAGGGCGCCGCCAAAAAGCTTTTCCAGCACATACTCAAGCCCGCTGTCACCTCCCTGGGCACCTGCAGCTCCATAGCCACCATACCCGCGAACATGGAGGCAGCGGAGGAGATAGGCATACCCCGTGACGTAAGCGACATAGTGCTGCCCCTTGGCGCTACCATGCACATGGACGGCTCGGTATTCTCCGCAATACTCAAGATCAGCTTCCTCTTCGGCTTCTTCGGAATGCCCTTTGACGGCATAGGCACCTATGTGACCGCCTTGATGATAGCCATATTCTCCGGAATAGCCATGTCCGGCGTGGCCGGCGGCGGCTTCGTAGGGGAGATGGTCATAGTATCCCTGTTCTTCCCCGAGCAGATGGGCATCGCCTTCCCCGTAATCGCCACCATCGGCGCGCTGGTGGATCCTCCCGCTACCTGCATAAATGCCTCCGGCGACACTGTGGCATCCATGATAGTTGCCCGCTTCGTCGAGGGCAAGGACTGGTTCCAGAAGAAGCAGGCCGAAAGGGCTGAAAAGGCCGGGGCATAAGGCCCGCTTTGAAGCCGCTCCGCCGCACGGCAAACACCGAATGTGAAATCATAGTCAAAAGCCCGGAGCACAATACTCACCGGGCTTTTTTTATGGTATAATGCTGACTGAAAAGTTTTTGAATTTTAATTCTGGAGGTATCATAAATGTCACAGCTTAAAGGCGCATGCATAATAGGCCAGTCCGGCGGCCCCACTTCTGTAATAAACGCCAGCGCTTACGGCGTTATCCGCACCGCGCTTGATTCCGGCTGCATTACCAAGGTATACGGCGCGGCCCACGGCATAAAGGGCGTGTTGGACGACGTGCTCTACGATATGGGCCAGGAGGACGCAAAGGAACTCGAATACCTGCTCTACACCCCATCCTCCGCTCTGGGCTCCTGCCGCTACAAGCTCAAGGACAGCGCCGAGGACGACTCTGATTACAAGCGCATTCTGGAGATATTCAAGAAGTACGACGTGCGCTACTTCTTCTACAACGGCGGCAACGACTCCATGGACACCTGCAACAAGATATCCAAATACATGCAGTCCGTGGGCTACGAGTGCCGCATAATGGGCGTGCCTAAGACAATAGACAACGACCTGTTCGGCACCGACCACTGCCCCGGCTATGCTTCCGCCGCCAAGTATGTGGCCACCACCTGCATGGAGATATACAGGGACGCCCGCGTTTACGACACCGGAATGGTATGCGTCATCGAGATAATGGGCCGCCACGCCGGCTGGCTCACCGCAGCCTCCTCCCTTGCCAATATAAGCGGCGAAGGTCCCGACCTCATCTACCTGCCGGAGCGTGACTTTGACCTTAATAAGTTCGTGGAGGACGTAAAGGCCGTATACGCCAGGAGCGGCAAGTGCATAGCCGCCGTATCCGAGGGTATACACGATTCCACCGGCAAGCTCATCGCCGAATACGGCGCGGAGAACGCCTCCGTGGACGCCTTCGGCCACAAACAGCTGGGCGGCCTGGCCTCCTACCTCGCCAACTACATCAAGGGCACGCTGGGCTGCAAGGTACGCGGCATAGAGTTCTCCCTGATGCAGCGCTGCGGCGCGCACCTGGCCTCCCTCACCGATATCCAAGAATCCTTCCTCTCCGGCAAGACCGCCGTACTGGAGGCTATATCCGGCACCACCGACAAGATGGTAGGCTTTGAGCGCAAATACGATGAAAAGGGCAGCTACGTCTGCGGCATAAAGCTCATGGGCCTTACCGACGTTGCCAACACCGAAAAGAAGGTTCCCCTTGAATGGATCAACCGCGAGGGCAACAACGTGAACAAGGAATTCATTGACTACGCCCTGCCCCTCTTTCTGGCACCCCCGTAGCCCCCCTTTCAAACCGGCCGCCCCCGTTTCGCACGGCTTAATAAAATACCGGCTAAAAAACCAAAAAAAAAAAAAAACGGGGGCGCGCTCACTTGCGCGCGCCGCCTGTCGTGTTCAACCGTATTATTCTTCTGCTTCTGTCTTGCTGCTTTCCAGCATCTCCGGGAAGGGCCAGCCCTTTATGCCGCCCTCGATAATATAGAAGCGGGTCTGGTCGATCTTTTTCTCGTTTACATAGTAGCTTATGGCGTTCTCCGCGCCGCCCTTGCCTTCCATGCACATCACATATATAGGCAGGTCGTTCTCGGTAAGCTTATCCGTTACCTTATCCAGTCTCTTGCGAAGGTCCTCGGTATTGGCAGGATACGCCTTGGTTTCTATGGAGCCGTGGAGATGCCCGTCCTCCTTGTAGCTGTCCTTGGTCTGCACGGAGAGCAGCAGCATATCCTCCTTGGCCTCGATCTTGTTCTTGAGCTCATCGGGGGTTATGTACTGGTAATTGGGGGTCACCTCCAGCATATCCGCATAGGGCCAGTTGGTGCCGCCGCCTTCAAGTATGTAGAACTTGCGCGGGTCTATGCCCTTGGTAGCCCAGTGGTTTACGGCGTTGTACGCGCCGTTGGTGCCGCTCATGCAGATGAGCACTATGGGGTCGAGGGTCTTTTCTATCTGCTCGTTCAGCTCGTCCAGAGCGTCCCACTGTTCCTTGTTTGTATTGGGGAAGGAATAGGTTGGTATGGAGCCGGGCAGGTGGCCGGCATCGTAATATTCGCTCTGACGGATATCTATAAGCATGACGTTCTTGTTTTCTTCAAGCAGCTTTACCAGATCGTCGGGAGCGATATAGAGATAATCTATGTTGTACCACTTGAGCTCCTCATAAGGCCAGCTCATCTGGCCGCCCTCAAGTATCCTCAGCCTGCTCTCGTCAACGCCCTTTTCCGCATAGTAGTCGTAGGCGTTTTCCGCGCCGGTCTTGCCGCCCAGGCCCACTATAATGACGGGGCCTTCCTTCTCGTCTATCTTTTCGAGGGCGGTATCCAGCTTGGCCTTCAGCTCATCCGTATCCGCGGGATATGCGTAGGTAGAGATGGCGGTAGGCAGATGGCCCTGGGCGTAGTACTCCTCAGGCTGTATATCAACTATGACCTTTTCGTCGCCATTCTCTATCATTGTCTTTACTTCGTCGGCAGTGATATACTGATATTCCTTGGCGGGAGCTTCTTCATCGCCGGGGAGCTGCTCGGCGTTCTCCTGCTGCGCACAGCCGGCGAACAGGCCTATTGCCATCAGCACAGCCATTATCAGGGACAACTTCTTCATGGTATCTTCTCCTTATATGTTGCTTTATATGTTTCCTTGGTTTCCGCATTTGCATTGCCTGGGCTTCCGCCCTCTCACAGCCGAACCGGCTGTCAAGGTTAGCCTCCTCACCCAACGGGGCAGGGCGTCACTACAGGCTGAGGTATGACTATCTCGGGTATCTTGGTCCTGCGGGGCTTGGGGCTGGCCTTTGGCGTAGGAGTAGGCAGGGGGCTGGGCTCCGGGGTTGGCGTGGGAGCGGGACCCAGGCTTATGTACACCGTCACCTTTTCGTCGCCGTCTATCTCCTGTCCCGCACTTACGCTTTGCAGGGCGACCAGACCCTTTGGCACCTTCTCGGAGGATACGAACAGTATGTCGGCATCGATGCCCTTATTTTTAAGTATGCTCTGAGCTACGTCAGCAACTTCGTATGTGAGGTCCGGCATCTCCAGAGGCTGGCCATCTGCTGCGGGCTCTTCGTTCTGCTTTGCGCCCTGTATAAAGTTTGTATAATAATACCATCCGCCCGCGCCTATAAGGGCCACCGCGGCTATTATGCCTATGACAAGGCCGGCCTTGCCCTTCTTTTTGGGCTGCTGATCCTCGCTGTAATCGTCTATATCGTCCATATCGTCGGGCGTTTCCTCCGCCCTGGCCTCATTAAGCTCATCCTCGGCTCTTTCGATGTCCTCCTCGGCGTGGGCGAGGTCGGCCTCTGCCGCTTCAAAGGCCTGCTCCGCTGCGGTTATTACGCTCTCCGCCGCGTCCATATCCTTTACGGTTCTGAGGGTGCTTTGGGCCTTGTCCACAGCTTCCTGAGCCTTTCCGGCCTTCGCCTGGCTCTGATGGAGCTTTTCTTCCAGCTCGTTTATCCGTTCCTCTTCCTTATTCATACTTCTTACCTATCAATCCAATATGTTGATTTATACATTTTGCGTCATGATTGGCGCTTTGTCAACAAGAGGCCAACCACGATTTTATTAACAAATTATGAATTTACGTAATTTTTTATTATTCGTAATATTCCGGCTTGAGAACTCCCACGTAGGGCAGGTTGCGGTAGAAGTTGTTGAAGTCCAGCCCGTAGCCCAGCACGAATTCGTTGGGTATGACGAAGCCGGTATAGTCCGGTGTGATATCGCATTCTCTGCGGGAAGGCTTATCCAGCAGGCAGCATATTTTAAGGGAGGCGGGCTCTCTTGCCTCCAGTACCTTCTTAAGGTGCTTAAGAGTATGGCCACTGTCCATTATATCCTCGATTATGAGCACGTGGCGGCCGGTTATGCTGGTATCCATATCCTTGGCTATGCGCACTATTCCGGAGGTCCTCTTGCCGTTGCCGTAGCTGGATATGGACATGAAGTCCAGCTCTGTCATACAAGTCATATGCCGCACAAGGTCGGAAAAGAAGTGGACGGCGCCCCTGAGTATGCAGACGCATATCACGTCCTTGCCCTCGTAATCCTCCGAAAGCTGAGCGCCCAGCTCGGCTATGCGCCTTTGCAGCTCCTCCTCGCTTACCAGCACCTTATCCACTACCTTATTAAGATCGGTCTTTTCTGCCATGTTGAACCCCCGGTTATTTTAAAAATTTTTTGTTTACTGCTCCGCAACGTACGTTACACGAAGCACCCGCTTCGTGTTTTCTTCCACCTTTACCTTATCGGAAATACCGTAGCCCGGTATGAACAGGGCGTCGCTTCCCGAAAAGAGTATGGGCATATTTCGTTGATCCCTCGGCACTTTTCTGTCTATGAAAAAGTCCTTGAGCTTCTTTCCGCCGCCCGAGCCTATGAGCTGAAACCTGTCCCCATCTCTCCGGGTACGCACCCTGAGGCCGGCAGGCAGCTTGTCCCTGTCAATATAGGCGACAGTATTGTTTTTTATTATACCACCTTCGACAGCTTCTGCAAAGAAAAAACCTCCGGCAAACCGGGTTTCCCCCTCAATATTGAAGGGCACGTCCACTTCATTGGCATTTTGCCGGATTCCAAAGCAGATGCTGCCATAGCTCACCCATGCGCTTATGTGAGGTATATCCGCATGGGCGCCGGTTTTTGCCGTAAGCATGTCCATTATGCGCTCTATGTGGCGGCGCTCCACATCCGCCGTGGCCCCTGCCTCAAACACCGCAATGCGTATGGCCCGGCTCTTTAGGGGCAGCGGCAGCGCGGCAAGCTTAGCCCTATCGTAGCCTTCCTCTGTCTTTGCATCCCTGAGTGCGTTGCGTGCCAGCCCGTCCAGATATTCCTCGTCCTGCCGCAGCAGCTCGCCCATGGAACACAGGCCCTCCACAAAGCAGGGGTTCAGGTTATCCTGAATGTAGGGGATAAGATCGAGGCGTATCCTGTTCCGGCTGGCGTCCCGCTCAAGGTTGGTGCTGTCGGTGCAGTAGCTCAGGCCGTTATCCGCTGCGTATTCCTCTATTTCCCGCCTTCTGGCCCAGAGCAGCGGGCGTATTATATCCCCATAGGCAGGCTCCATGCCCATGAGCCCCTTAAGGCCGCTGCCTCGTATGAGGTGCAGCATTATGCTCTCCGCCTGATCGTCCATGTGATGGGCGACGGCTATTTTATCCGCGCCAAGTTCTTTCGCGGCCCTATGTAAGAATTCATAGCGCTTCTCCCTCGCCGCCTGCTCCAGCGTCTTGCCCTCCGCCCTGGCTATACCGGGTATATCCAGTTCCTCGCAGACCAGCGGCACCCCCAGCCCTTTGCACAGCTCCTCGACGAAGCACTGATCCCTATACGCCTCCGCCCCCCTTATACCGTGGTTCAGATGGGCTGCGCAAAGCTCAAAGCCCCGCTCCGGCGCTATTTTCAGCAGCACATGCAGCAGCGCCACCGAATCCGCGCCGCCGCTCAGGCCCACCAGCACCCTCTCGTTTTTATTTATGAGGCCGTATTTATCTATGGCGTTTTTTACTTTGCTTTCGAGTTTTTCCATGTAAATAAGTATATCCCCCCTGCATCGGTTTGACAAGGCGCGGGAGGGAACATATAATTATTAAGTACCAGCAGGTACATACCCTAATAAATTCACCGTCGGGAGAGGACAAAGCATATGAAGCTCGGAGTAGTAGGACTTCCTAACGTAGGCAAAAGCACACTTTTCAATGCCATAACCCAGGCGGGGGCACAGGCCGCCAATTACCCCTTCTGTACCATAGAGCCCAACGTGGGCGTGGTAGCGGTGCCGGACAGCCGCTTGGACGTGCTTTCCGAAATGTACCACCCCGAAAAATATACCCCCACCTCAATAGAGTTCGTGGACATAGCGGGCCTTGTGCGCGGCGCATACCGGGGCGAGGGTCTTGGCAACAAGTTCCTTTCCCATATCCGGGAGGTGGACGCTATAGTCCATGTAGTGCGCTGCTTTGAGGACGAGAACATAGTCCACGTGGACGGCTCGGTAGACCCCGTCCGCGACATGGAAACCATAAATATAGAGCTGATATTCGCTGACATGGATACCATGGACAAGCGCATAGAGAAAGCCGAAAAGAACAGCAAGTCCGGCGACAAGAAGCTGCTGGCCGAGGTGGAGTTTCTCAAGCGCATAAAGTCCCATCTGGAATCCGGCAAGCCGGTGCGCAGCATGGAGCTAACGGACGACGAAAGGGAATACGTTGATGGCCTGTTCCTGCTCACCTCCAAGCCCGTCATATATGTGGCCAATATATCCGAGGACGATATCGGCCGTGACCTGCCCCAGGTAGACGCCCTGTACAGGGCGGCAGCCGCCGAACAGGCAGGCGCCCTGACCATATGCGCAAAGGTAGAAGAGGAGATCTCCGAGCTTTCCCCCGAGGAAAAGCAGGACTTCCTCAGGGAGATGGGCATAGGCGAAAGCGGCCTGGACAAGCTCATAAAGGAGTGCTATTCCCTGCTGGGCCTCATAAGCTTCCTCACCGCCGGCCCCAAGGAGGTAAGGGCATGGACGATCGTCAAGGGCACCAAGGCCCCTCAGGCGGCAGGCAAGATACATACCGACTTTGAAAAGGGCTTCATAAGGGCAGAGGTAGTGAACTTCAATACTCTTGTTGAGCACGGCACAATGGCGGCCTGCAAGGAGAAGGGCCTTATCCGCAGCGAGGGAAAGGATTACGTCATGCAGGACGGAGACATAGTGGTATTCCGTTTTAACGTGTGATAAACAGGCATAGAAAAGGAACGGCGGCGTGAGCTGTCGTTCCTTTATTTTTCTTTTTGTTTTTACTTATGATACAGCTTCTTTGTCTGGTATTTGGGCTCGCAGGTCACGTTTATTCCCAGCTTGCGGAAGGTGCTGCTGTCCACGCCGGAAAGTATGACCGTTGAGTGAGCTTCACAGCCCCTGAGCTTATCCAGCTGCCGCATGGCCACCTCGGCGGTAGGGTTGGTGGCGGCGGATATGGAAAGGGCGATAAGCACCTCGTCCATGTGCAGCCGAGGATTGTGGTTGCCAAGGTGATTCACCTTCAGATCCTGTATGGGCTCTATCACTATGGGGGATATGAGGTGCATATCCTTCTGTATCCCGCCCAGGCGCTTGAGCGCGTTGAGCAGCACGGCAGCAGAAGCGCCAAGGAGCTTAGTGGTCTTGCCGGTGACTATTCCGCCATCGGGCAGCTGTATCGCCGCGGCAGGCTCCCCGGTCTGCTCCGCCCGGGCTACCGCCGCGTCTATTACGGGCCTGTCCTTTACGGTTATGCCAAGCTGGTTTATGAGCAGCTTTATCTTTTCAGCAGGCCGGCTGTCGCTCATTCCCTGACGGGCAGAGCACATGGCGGCGTAGTAGCGGCGTATTATCTCCTGACGGGAGGCCTCGCAGCATACCTCATCGTCCGTTATGCAGTTTCCCGCCATGTTCACCCCCATGTCCGTGGGAGACTTGTAGGGGGACTCGCCGTATATCTGCCTGAACATGGCGTTGAGCACCGGGAATATTTCCACGTCCCGGTTGTAGTTGACGGTAGTGACGCCGTAGTTTTCAAGATGGAAGGGGTCTATCATGTTCACATCGTTCAGATCCGCCGTGGCTGCCTCGTAGGCAACGTTCACCGGATGCTTGAGAGGCAGGTTCCATATGGGGAAGGTCTCGAACTTGGCATAGCCCGCGCGGACGCCCCTCTTGTTCTCATGGTAAAGCTGGGAAAGGCAGGTAGCCATCTTGCCGCTTCCCGGGCCGGGGGCGGTCACTACTACCAGAGAGCGGGTAGTCTCAATGTACTCGTTGAGTCCGTATCCCTCGTCGCTGACAATGGTTTCTATATCGTTGGGGTAGCCGGGAATGGGATAGTGGCGGTATACCTTTATGCCGAGCTGCTCCAGCCGGCGCTGGAATACGCCGGCGGCGCTCTGGCCGCGGTACTGGGTGAGTACCACGCTGCCAACGTACAGGCCTATGCTTCGGAAGGCGTCTATGAGCCTGAGCACATCCAGATCGTAGGTTATGCCCAGATCGCCTCTCACCTTGTTCTTCTCGATATCCGCCGCGTTTATGGCGATGACTATCTCAGCCTGGTCCTTCAGCTGGAGAAGCATGCGCACCTTGCTGTCAGGCTCAAAGCCCGGCAGCACGCGGGAAGCGTGAAAGTCGTCGAAGAGCTTTCCGCCAAACTCCAGATACAGCTTGCCGCCGAACTGGGCAAGCCTGTCCATAATATGCTCTGACTGCATGGAAAGGTATTTCTGGTTGTCAAAGCCTATCTTCATTCCCTTTTTCCCCCTTGTTTTATCAAAAAAATATATAAATATGCAGTTTTGACCTAATTTAATATTATATAACCTTGCACAACCCTTTTACAATTGCCCTTTACCATAAGATTTGAGTATATTTCCAAAAGCAGCGCGTATAACAAAAAACGCGAAAGAGCTTTCGTCTCCTTCGCGTTTGATTCTATCAGATCCAGCGTGCCTGCGAGAATGGCGTCATTACGGCGCGCACCTTGCCCTTCACCTGACAGTAGGGTATGAAGCCCACATGCCGGCTGTCGCCGCTGTGGTTGCGGTTATCGCCCACTACGAAGAGGCACTTGTCCGGCACCGTGACCTCCGGCATTTCGCTGTCCTCTATATAGCCGTCCCAGTAGGCGCTCTCGTCCAGCTTTTGGCCGTTAAGGTAGATAGCCCCATCGTATATGCTTATTCTGTCACCCGGGGTGGCTATGACGCGCTTGACGCACTTTTCGGTATGATAGGGGTAGCGGCAGATTATTATGTCGTCGCGCTGCGGCGCGGAAATGGTATATGTGAGCTTTTCCGTGAACATCCCTTCCCCGCCCACGAGCGTGGGGTACATGGATATGCCTATGCACTGCACCGGCTCGAATATGAAGGTGCGTATGAATATCGCCACAGCCATGAGCGTCAACAGGTATATTATGAAGTCGCTGTTTGCCGCCCGCCTGTAAGGCTCGTCTTTTTTATGCAGCTCCTCGCGGGCGTCCCTGAATTTTCCGAGTTCTTTTTTGCTTAACATCTGCGGCCTTTGCCTTCCTTATTTTTTCTTTCCACATGGTAACACTCAAAGCCCCCCTTGTCAAATAATGCCCTTCCTTTTCCCCCATAATTCATCAATAATTCACTATTACAATGCAATGCTTCATGTGTTAAAATTGTTTTTATGAAACGATATATTAAACTTACATGCGGCATTGCCGCCTTATTTATTGTACTGACGCTGGAGGGCTGCGCCAAGCCCGCCGTATCTCCGGAACCCCCGCCCACAGCCGCTCCCGCGCCTGCCGCCGCGGCCGAGCCTATGCAGGAGCCCGAGAGCCGCTATACCATCGCATGGATGAGCGACACACAGCACTACTCCAACAGATTCCCGGATACCTTCTACGCCATGACCGCCTATCTGCGGGACGCGGAGAAGGAGCTGAACCTGAAGTACGTTGCCCATACAGGCGACCTTATAAACAACTATGGAAGCGAGAGGCAGTGGGAAAACGCCGTGCGCGCCATGGCCTCCATCGCCAATATACCCGCAGGGGTCTGCGCCGGCAACCACGACGTAAAGCACGACGACGCCCTCTACGATAATTTCAGCCGTTATTTCGGCGAAAAGCAGTCGGAATACCGGGACTGCTACGGCGGCAGCTTTCAGGATAACCGCGGCCATTATGACCTCATCGACGCAGGCAGTACCAGGTATCTCTTCATATACATGGGCTATCACGTTGAGCAGGACGGCATAAAGTGGATAAAGAGCGTGCTGGAGCAGTACCCGGACAGGGTGGCCGTGCTCTGCACCCACGCCTACTTTGACACCGACCTGACGCTGCTCGCAGACGGCAGGCTGCTCAAGGAGGAGATAGTTTCAAAGTATTCCAACGTATACATGGTGCTTTCCGGCCACCGCTACAACATAGCCTGCGTGCCGGAGGAATTCGACGACGACGGCGACGGCACACCGGACCGCAAGGCATACCAGATGATATGCAACTATCAGGCGGCAGACGACCATGGCGGCAGCGGCTATATGATGTTTTTTGACGTGGACGAGGAAAAAGGCGTGATAAACTGCTACACCTATTCGCCGGTGCTGGACGATAAAGTGCGCTTTGACGACATATCAAAGAAAAAGAGACGCTACAGTAACGCCCCGCAGGACGAGCTGATGACGCTGGAGATACCCTGGGAGCTGACAAATTAAAGCGCAAATTAAAGCGCATACGAAAGCAGGAGCGGGAAAATTCCGCTCCTGCTGTCTTTTATTGGCTTTTATCGGGCTTAGTCGCTTATGCTCCTGCACTCCAGATAGTAACGCTTTTCGTTGGCCTCGCCCATGGAGAAGGTCTTACGGGGCAGCGCGCCGTCGAATATTACGGTGCGGAAGAACGCACTCTTGTCCATGGGGGGCAGCAGGAAGCCCATGTTGCCTTCCTTGGTACCCAGGTCCATAACCACGTCAGCGCCGTGTATGTAGTCGATGGTGGCGCCGGCAGTCTCCTTGATGAGTATGTCCAGGGCGTTCTGAAGTGTTCCTACCTCAAGCTGAGCGGCGGGGTGCTCTACATAGAAGCAGCCTACGCCCTTACCGTTCACGAAGGGGATAACGTGGCCGGCCTTGCCGTCCATGGCCTTGTGGAGCTCGTCCATGCTGTTGAAGTTTCTGACTTCGCAGCTGCCGTTCTGCTCGGTCAGCTTGTTGCTTATCCACTCAACGGCCTTATCGCCTACGTTGAATATTACCCTGTGAATGGGCTCGAATACTATGCCGTCGTCATGTACGTTTTCAAGCTCTACCAGGCAGTAGCGGGCGGGGTGCTCGTCCTTTGCGGTGAGGCCCTTCTCGGCCTTTATCCGCTCCCAGTTGGCCTTTGCGGTAGCGAAGGAATGGTTGCCGTCGCCCATGGCGAAGAGCAGGGGCGCCTGATCGGTGTTATACTTTTTGGCGTATGCGTCCTTATCGATCAGAGCGGTGAGGGCGTCGATCGCGCCCTTTATCTGGCCCTCGTCCTTTACGAGGTAGCCCTTTATGTGGCCGCCCTTCTGCATAAGGTCGAAATCATACAGCTTTTCGGTCTTGTCCAGCCCCTCGCCTATGGGTTCTATAACGGTGCGCTCGGGGTCGTCTATGAGTACCAGTATATGGGGCATCTCCAACGGAGCGTCTTTCCTTATCCTGAGGCGGGGAGGTATACGCTCGACTATAGTGCCCTCGGTAGCGCGGATAAGTGTGGTTGAGCCCTTGGTATAGTCGTAGTTCTCCAGATCCAGCGCCACGATCAGTCCCTTGCGGGTCTTGCCGTCCACAGAGCGGACTACATAGGCAAAGCCCTCGCCCTTGTTTTCCAGCACGCCCTTCTCAACGTATTCCTTCATGTGGGCGTTTATAGAGGCTATGCGCTCGGCCTCGTCCGGCTTGTCCAGATACAGCTCGGGCAGCATTATGCGGAGAGTAGAAGGCGCGTCGCCAACTATCTTCTCGGTCTCGTTCCAGTAATCCGGCTGAGAGGTGAACTGGTCGCAGGCTACTACGGCCCACTTGGTCATATCCACGTCCTTGTTGGGGAGCAGCAGTTCAGGTACCCTTACGCCTATGTTATTTGCATACTTTGTCATGAAACAGCCTCCGTCAGTATTTTTTTGTTTTCAAAATAAACTACAAAGATTTTTTAAGTACATAACTATCTTTTTATATCATACATCACACCAAGCCCTCCGGTCAATCAAAAGCAGCTTATTATGTTTTGATTTTTGATTCCTCAGGCTGAATCTTTTTCGCACTTTAAATAACTAAAGCGTCATGATATAATTACATTATAAAACTGACGGGAGGCGACAAGGCAATGTACCGTAACAAGCTTACCACCCCCGAAACGGAGTGGTTTTTCAAGGCTATACTTTCCCTGAAGACGGAGGAGGACTGCGCCCGTTTCTTTGAGGATGTGGCCACAATAGGCGAGGTGCAGGCCATGGCTCAGCGGCTGCACGTGGCAAAGCTCCTTAACGACGGCTGCAAATACTCAGACGTTGCAGAGGTCACCGGCGCCTCCACCGCCACCATATCCCGGGTGAGCCGCTGCCTCACCTATGGGGCGGACGGATACAAGCTGGTTCTGGGCAGGCTGGAGAAGTAACCGTTTTGTCCGCTTATGTTTCACGCTGCACATTTTTTGTAAAAAACACTTGCATTATATCCGCAGATTGGTTATAATACATATCGTTCGCGAGCAATGTGTGCTGATATAGCTCAGCTGGTAGAGCGCGTCATTGGTAATGACGAGGTCCCCGGTCCGAATCCGGGTATCAGCTCCAGAAAAAGTCATCCGATTTGACGGGTGGCTTTTTTGTTATTGATACGGATGTGGGCGCGGTGCTATAATATACGGGCTGTCAAAGCGATACGGGATACCCTTCCATACTTTTCATCAGAGGTAAGATAACATGCGCCGCAATGAAACAAAATATGTGCTGCTGGAGCTGCTTTCAATGGCATTTCTGGCCGCCTCCGGCATATTCGTAAGATACAGCGTCATATCGCCCATAAACGCAGGCATGTGGCGCTGCCTTTTTGCCCTGCCCGTACTGTATCTTATGTGCCGCAGCGAACTGCCTGCCCTGACGAAAAAGGACTGGCTGATGCTGCTTGCGGCGGGTGTCATGCTTGCGGGGGACGTTGCGCTCTACAATACCGCCTTCTCGTATACCTCCGTAGCAAACGCCACGCTGATAGTAAACCTCACGCCGTTTGTGATAGTACCGGTATCGCGCTTTGTTTTTAAGGAATCAGTGCCGAGGCACTTCCTCATCGGCGCTGCCGTAGCGGTGGCGGGGCTTGTGCTGCTGATGCTGGGAAAGGCTGAGGGGGCGGAGTCCGGCTTTAAGGGGGATCTGTTCTCCATGGCGGCCTGCGTGTTTTACTCGGCGTACATACTGCTTACCTACCGCGCCAGCGGCAGCGTATCCTCCAGCGCCATAATGTTCGTATGCAGCATATCTACCACCGCGGTGCTGTTTATAATAGGCGCGCTCGCGGAGGGGCCAGAGGTGCCCCGCACATGGGCCGAGATATGGCCCATACTGGGAATGACCCTGTCGCTGCAGGTGATAGGGCAGAACCTCCTTGCCCATTGCCAGCACAGCCTGAGCGTGAACCTTTCATCGGTCATATGCCTGTCCGAGCCCGCCTTCGCCGCGGTATACGCCATACTGCTCTTTGGCGAAAAGCCGACGGTCACGGAGCTTTTCGGCATGGCCGCGGTGGTGATCGGCGTGTATCTCGTCAAAAGACAGTACGACGGGGATTAGGGCACCGTTCCGTCCCCGCCGGCAGGCAGGCTATGCGCGTGAGCCCGCTTCGTTCCGTCGGTCCCACCGTGCGCCTTCAGCTATTCTCCTGCCAGTAAGCCTCCGCATCATCTATGTTGTCGAAGGCGTCCCGGTTTTCCTCATAAAAGTCCTCCGGGCCCGTGAAGTCCGCCGCGTTGTATGGGTCGTCCGGCCCGCTGCCGGCAGATGCGGAGCTTGTGGGCCGGAAGCACGGCGTGGGAGATGGTGTGGGCATGGGGTCCGCCGCCCTGCGCCGAGCCGCCTCGTCCATGCTCCCCCCGTCCATGAGCGCCAAGGCCTCTTTATACTTCGCCGCAGCAGCCGCCTCCTGCCTTTCGCGCCCTGCCCCAGGCGGAAGCGCACTTAACGCGAACGCCAGTCCGGCGGCAAGCAGCAGCGCGGCGGTGTATCCTACTATTATTCCTTTTCCTTTAAAAATGCTGTTCACGGCGGCCTCCTGCGGATAGGTGTGTGCGCGGTATCATTTTTAAGTATAGCACATCTGCACCCGCCGGTCTTGCGATAATTGCCGAAACTGTAATATAATATATGATAATACTATTTTCCCGTTCTCAGCACGGGTACACCTTCTCTTTTTTTATAAAAATAACGTCAAGGAAGTGGAAGCAATGAATAACCGACTTACAGAAGCCTACATAAGCATACTAAAGGAAGAGTTGCTGATGGCAACGGGCTGCACCGAGCCCATAGCCATAGCCTACTGCGCCGCAAAGATGCGCGACATACTGGGCGGCGAGCCGGAGCGCATAGAGGCCGAGGTAAGCGGCAACATACTTAAAAACGTAAAGAGCGTGATAGTGCCTAACACCGGCGGGCTGAAGGGCATAAACGCCGCCATAGCCGCAGGGATAATTGCGGGGAGGGCGGAAAAGGTGCTTCAGGTCATATCCTATGTGACACAGGAGGAGCACAGCCGCATAAGGGAATACATGGAAGTCACGCCGTTGGCCGTGAGCTGCTCGGACAACGGCAGGATGCTGGATATACGGCTCACGGGATACAGGGGCGGCGACAGCGCAATGGTACATATAGCCAACAACCACTCCAACATAATACGCGAGGAGAGGAACGGCGCAGTCCTCATGGAGCTTCCCCCGTCCGACTCCGCAGAGGATAACCTTCAGGATAAGAGCGTGCTGAACATAGAGGACATAGTGCGCTTTGCGGATACAGTGGACGTGGAGCTGGTCAAGCCGCTCCTCGACAACCAGATACGCTGCAACTCCGCCATAGCGGAGGAGGGCCTAAGAGGCGATTGGGGCGCAAACGTGGGGCGCGTGCTGCTTTCCGAGTTCGGCAGCGACATAAAGAACGAGGCCCGCGCCTATGCCGCCGCCGCGTCTGATGCGCGCATGAGCGGCTGCGAGCTTCCGGTGGTGATAGTCACCGGAAGCGGCAATCAGGGCATAACCGCCTCCGTCCCCGTAATAAGATACGCAAAGCACATAGGCGCCAGCGACGAGCGGCTTTACAGGGCCCTGCTGGTATCCGACCTTGTCACCATACACCAAAAGACCGGCATAGGCAGGCTGTCAGCCTATTGCGGCGCGGTCAGCGCGGGCTGCGGCGCGGGCGCGGGCATAGCCTATCTTTTAGGCGGGGATTACAGGGCCATAGCCCATACCATAGTGAACGCCGTGGCCATACTCTCCGGCACTATATGCGACGGGGCAAAACCCTCCTGCGCCGCAAAGATAGCCTCCGCAGTGGAGGCCGGCATATTAGGCTACTATATGTACGTCAACGACCAGCAGTTCCGGGGCGGCGACGGCATAGTTGCAAAGGGCGTCGAGAACACCATACGCAACGTCGGCCTGCTGGCAAGCCAGGGTATGAAGCAGACGGACCGGGTGATACTCAACATAATGACCGGCGATCAGTGCCTGTGACCGGCAGTCACGTAGGCCCGGATACCGTTGCGCTGTTCTTTATGGGCAGCGACAGAAACATATAGTGGTCTACCGATTTTATGTGATATAATAATGCCTGTAGATTTTTCCTGTTGGAAAGGACGGGCATTTTTTATATGAAGAAGTTTCTTGCTGAATTCAAAGAGTTCGCCATGCGCGGCAACGTCATGGACCTTGCCGTGGGCGTCATCATAGGCGGCGCGTTCAAGGGCATAGTGGATTCCCTGGTAAACGACATAATCTCCCCCGTCATAGGCATACTTGCAGGGCAGAACTTCAGCGATAAAGCCCTGAACATCGGCGGGGCTTCCATAGCCTACGGCGCATTCATAACCTCAGTGCTGAACTTTATAATAATAGCCTTCGTGCTTTTTCTGCTTGTCAAGTCCATGAACAAGCTGCACGATATGGTAAAAAAGCCCGAGGAAAAGAAGGAGCCCCGCAAGTGCCCCTACTGCCTCAGCGTAATACCCGATGAGGCTACCCGCTGCCCCCACTGCACCTCAGAGCTTCCCGGGGCTGAAAAGTAAGCCATGGCCGACACCTTCACATTAAAGGTCATAGCCCGCATAAAGAGCGACTTTACGCAGAAATTCGGCATACCCCGGCAGAGCAGCCTGGGGGGCGGACAGCTTTCCACCGTGGTATTTGAGCCTGAATACCGGGACGCCAACGCCCTTAGGGGCATCGAGGGCTACTCCCACCTGTGGCTCATATGGGGCTTTTCCATGGTGGAACGCCAGGGCTGGCGTCCAACCGTAAAGCCTCCCCGCCTTGGCGGCAACACCCGTATGGGGGTATTTGCCACCCGTTCCCCCTACCGCCCCAACCCCATAGGGCTGTCCTCGGTAAAGCTGGTATCCATGGAAAACCGTCCCGGCCTCGGCCATGTGCTCACAGTGGAGGGAGCGGATCTTATGGACGGCACCCCCATATACGATATAAAGCCATATCTTTCATTTACCGACAGCCACCCGGAGGCAAAGGACGGCTTTGCCGGAGAAAAACTTGAAAAGAACCTTCAGGTGGCCTTTCCAGAGGAGCTGCTTATTGCCCTTCCCGCTGACAAGCGGGAGGCGCTGCTTTCCGCCCTTTCCCAGGACCCGCGGCCCGCATACCAGCAGGACGGGGAGCAGTACGGCTTTGAGTTTTCCGGCTTTGACGTGCGCTTCAGCGTAGACGGCGATACCCTGACGGTATTCGACGTCGCCCCCGCCGGTTCACAGAAGCTTAAATAAAAATCCGAAAACCGTTAATAGAACCGCCACAAGAGTATAACTTTGGGCCAAACTTCCGCCACACCTCCCTGGTATTATATAATCACTTCAAGGAAAGGAGGCGCAATAACAGCCCAATGACAGCAACACGCAACAATACCTACCCGGTAAATTCACCGAAGCCGGGCGTCCCCCCTCCGATAAGTCCCATAGGTTGCCACTCAGAGGGGAGGCGATAGCAGCACACAGAAAACCATAGGCTTTATACAAAGCTTTCTTCCCAGTCTTTCCGATAAAACTCCATATACATATTCACAGGGCCGCCTGAGCAAGCAGGCGGCTCTTTTTGTATAATGTAAACACGATGTCAATTATCTCTCTATTAGCTTGCGGTAAAAGCCGCCATGAGGTAAAATATGCTTACCAGTAATATGGAGATTTTTTAAAGGAGATTTTTAATATGGAAGATCTGGATAAGGATATAGTGGTATTCAACGACGAAGAAGGCAACGAGATAGAGCTTGAGGTAGTTGATTACTTCGACTATGAGAACGAGGAGTACGCCGTAATGATAGACCCTGCAGCAGTTGATGACGATGAACGGGATCTGTTCGTCTTCCGTATTCAGGTAAACGGCGAATACGAGGAATTTCTCCCTGCCGATGAGGACAAGATGGATATCCTCTCCAAGATAGTTGATGCCCGCTTGGACTGCGATGCGGAGAGCTGCGAGGGCTGCTCCGGCTGCAGGATAGACGACTGATACTTAGGCAAACTTGGCTTTACGGGGGGCGGCTGCCGCTCTTTTGCGTAACTCCTGCGCGGCACCCGCCCCCGCTTTTGATTTTACTCATTTTTTTATTTCATTTCAGGAGGTTTTCTTGTTATGTTTACTGCAAGCGAATTTCGCCGTATAGCCCGGGATAAGCTCAGGGGCCACTGGGGCAGATCTGTTTTGGTAACCTTTATATTCAGCCTCATATGCGGCATGAGCGGCATATACAACCTTGCAAAAAATATGGGCCATATGGACTTTGATATGCTCTTCGCCGGCAATTATAACGATTTCCTTGCCGGGTTCGCGGCGGCGGATACAGAGACAAGTCTCTTTGGGTCACTTATAGCCCTTGTGCTGAGCATAGTCGTGCTGCTGTTCTCAGGGGCGCTGGAAATGGGCCTTAACAAGTATTATATAGACCTTGTGGCTGAGAACCGTCAGGGTGAAGTATCCGTCATATTTTCCCGGTTCGATATATTCCTTAAGGCGATGGGTCTCAACCTCTTTATGGCGCTGTTTATATGGCTCTGGTCGCTGCTGTTTATCGTGCCCGGCATTATAGCCGCCTACCGCTACCGCCTTGCCCCCTATCTTATGGCGGAAAATCCCAACCTGGGCATTCGCGAGGCGGTAAACATGAGCAAGGAGCTTATGGCGGGCCACAAGTGGCGGCTGTTCTGCCTTAACCTGTCCTTCATAGGCTGGGGCATACTGAGCGCCCTGACCTGCGGCATAGGAGACCTTTGGCTCAACCCCTATATCTACGCCGCCAACGCCGCCTTCTACGTTGACCGCACCGGACGCAATATCCCCATGGCAGGGGAGCCCAATCCTGACCCGGCGGTATAAGGGGAAGCCAAGCACCATAAAATACTTCAGGAATAAGCCTGTCAAGGCTCAATATCCGGAGGAAAAATGGACATTACCATTCAGATGCGCAGCCTTGAGCTGCTCATCAAAATGCTTAAAAGGGACATGGAGGGCATACCCGCCTACGGCTACACGCGTCAGATGGGGAGCCTTCCCCTTCTGTCCGCAAGGGAATCCCTGCCTCGCTGCACCCCTGAGGAGGCGGGCCTTTCCAGCACGGTAGTGGAGCGGTTCTTCAGGAACCTTTCCGATAATACCGCCGAGCTGGGCATACATTCCGCAATGCTGCTGCGCCACGGCAAGGTCTTCGCCGAGGGATATTACGCCCCGTATCGGCCTGAGATCCCCCATATGCTGTACTCTGCCAGCAAGAGCGTCACCTCTACCGCCATAGGTATGGCTGTGGACGAGGGGCTCATGGATATAGACGAGCGCCTGGAGGACATATTCCCCGGCTATGCCGGCAAGCCCGCAAACAAGTGGTCGAAAATGCTGACGGTACGGCACCTCCTCACCATGAGCACAGGGGTCCGCTTCAACGAGGTGGGCAGCGCTCTGGACGAGGACTGGGTAAAGATGTTCATGGAATCCGTACCCAAGTTCGAGCCGGGCACCCAGTTTGAATACAATTCGCTCAATACCTATATGCTCTCAGCCGTACTGAGAAAAAAGACGGGCATGAGCCTTACCGAATTCCTCACCCCCAGGCTGTATGAGCCGCTGGACATACGCAGCCACCACTGGGAGACATGCCCCAAGGGCATGGAAAAGGGAGGCTGGGGGCTGAGCCTCTGCATAGAAGACCTTGCCAAGATAGCCCAGCTGTATTTAAACAGGGGGGTATGGAATGGACGGCGGCTCCTCTCCGAAGAGTGGATAGACGCCGCTACCTCGTCCCAAATACCCACTCCAAACGGCGAAATGAGGCACGGCTACGGCTACCAGATATGGATGAGCGGCGGCGGGGCTTACCAGTTCAACGGCGCTTTCGGTCAGTATGCGGTAATATTCCCACAGTACGATGCTGTGGCTATAATATACTCCGGCAGCACACAGCTCTTCGCCAAGACGTCCCTAATGCAGCTGCTTGATTCCTGCTTCTGGGCCTGCTCCGACAGGGAGCTCGCGCCTTACCCTCCAGGCTATGACAGCCTGAAGGCGTATCTCGCCAAGCTGGTGTTTTCTCCCGAGCCTGAAAGGAAGGGGCTCGGAACGGACAAAATCGCCTTCAATAAGATACGCAGCTTGCTTGACGGCAGGGAGTTCCGCCTTTTCGACAACTACGGCTCCCTTTTCCCGCAGCCGCTGCAAAACGTTCACGGCTGCTACAGCAAGGGTGCGGACATAATACGCTTCAGCTCAACGGAAAAGGGCCTGGCGGTCACATTTTACGAGCAGTGCGAACGCAATACGGTATACATAGATATGGACGGAGGTTTCACGGATTCCGTCTTTATAATGAAGGAGGAGCAGCATCTGGTCTCCACCCGGGGAATATGGTCCGCAGGTGAAAACGAAGCCTGCATTACGCTGTTCACCAGCTTCCTCGAAACGCCGGATACCCGTATAATTGAGCTTCGCATACTCAACGAAAGCATAGAGGCGGTGTTCGACGAGACGCCCACAGCCGAAGGAGCCACCAAAATGCTCCTGGAGCTGGTTGGCCTTGTGGACGACAACTCCATGAAGCGGCTGCTTCCCGCCATGAAGCATGTCCCGGGCATGAGCGAAAGCACCATAACCGATATAGTCAAAAAATACGCAGCGCCCCGCTCCTTCGGGCGGGAGATACACCTGCATTAATGCATATTTCCAATATGTAAAAACTAAGCATACGGAGGTGAACATTTCAAATGAAAAAACAGCCTGTACTCGTATTGCTTGCCGCTGGCATGGGCAGCCGCTACGGCGGGCTAAAGCAGATCGACCCCATCGATGCCGCGGGTAACCTGATAATCGACTTTTCAATCTACGACGCAATACGCGCCGGCTTCCACGACCTTGTGTTCATAATCAAGCATGAGATTGAGCAGGACTTCATGGATGCCATCGGCAGCAGGATATCCCGGCGCGCCAACGTCAAGTGCGCGTTTCAGGAGATGAATAAGCTGCCCCATGGCCTGAAGGCTCCAGAGGGCCGCACAAAGCCCCTGGGCACCACCCATGCCCTGCTCTGTGCAAGAGACGAGATCGGCGGCAGACCCTTCGCCGTCATTAATTCCGACGACTACTATGGCCCTGCCGCTTATAAACAGCTTTACGAATTCCTCGCCGGAGACACGCCCTCAGACGAGCAGCTGATGATAGGCTATAAGCTGGAAAATACCCTCACCGAAAACGGCAGCGTAGCCCGGGGCATATGCGAGGTGGACGATGAAGGCTTCCTTACCCACATAGTGGAGCGGCGCAGGATATTCAAGCGGGAGCACGGCGGCGCTTTTACAGAGGACGACGGCAAAACCTTCATCGAGCTTCCGGAGGGCACCCCCGTCTCCATGAACTGCTGGGGCTTCAAGCCGGATATCCTTCCCATGCTGGAGGATGTATTCAAAGCCAATTTCGAAGCGGGCATAAAGGAGAACCCCGCCAAATATGAGGATCTGCTGCCCAACGCTGTGCAGACCCTTATGTCTGAGGGCAGGGTGCGGGTAAAGGTCGAGGAAAGCCCCGACCGATGGTTCGGCGTGACATACAAGGAGGATAAGTCCGCGGTTATGGAGAGCATAGCGAAGATCAAGGCTCAGGGCGTATACTCCGAAAAGCTCTGGGACTAATTCATCAAAGGAGAAACAGTTTATCAATGTGTGGAATAGTAGGCTATATAGGCCCCAAGCAGGCCGCGCCCCTCATACTGGAGGCCCTCAAAAAGCTTGAATACCGCGGCTATGACTCCTCAGGCATAGCCATTGCAGACGGCACTAAGCTTAGCGTCGTGAAGGCCAAGGGCAGGCTGAGCGTGCTGGAGGAAATGACGGACGGCGGCAGAGCCCTGCCCGGCTGCCTCGGCATAGGCCATACCCGCTGGGCAACCCACGGGGAGCCCAACGACGTAAACGCCCACCCCCATCTCAGCCAGCACGGCGATGTGGCTCTGGTTCACAACGGCATAGTGGAAAACTACATCGAGCTCCGTGATTTTCTTACCGAGCAGGGCTATTCCTTCATGTCCGAGACTGATACGGAGATAGCCGCAAACCTTGTGGAGCACCTTTACAGGAGCAACCGCGAGGACGGCCCCGAGGCCGCCATACGGGAGGCCCTTAGCCTCATCTCCGGCGCGTTCGCCCTGGGCATAATCTTTGCCGATCACCCGGATACCCTTTACGCCGTGCGCAAGGACAGCCCGCTTATAGTCGGCGTGGGCAAAGGCGAAAACTTCATCGCCTCAGACGTGCCCGCAATACTCAGGCACACCCGCCAGGTGATACGCCTTGACGAATATGACATGGCTGTGCTTACCGCAGGCAGCGTAAAGATATACAACCGCTACGGCGAGGAGCTGCACAAAAACATAGAGCATATCCAATGGGACGCTGACGCCGCCGAAAAGTGCGGATATCCCCACTTCATGCTCAAGGAGATAATGGAGCAGCCCGACGTGATACGCAACACCGTCCGCCCCCGTATAAAGGAGGGCGCCATAGACCTCGGCCTTTCCCATATATCGGCGGAGGACATACTGGCCTGCGACAGGATATTCATAGTGGCCTGCGGCTCCGCAAGCTACGTAGGCCAGGTGGCGAAGCACTACATCGAGCGTTACACCCGCATACCCGTCACGGTGGAGCTGGCATCGGAGTTCCGCTATTCCAATCCCATAGTGACTGACAGGACCATAGCCATAGTCATAAGCCAGTCCGGCGAGACCATAGATACACTTTTTGCCCTGCGCGAAGCGAAAAAGCGCGGCGCCCATGTGCTGTCCATAGTAAACGTAGTGGGCAGCACCATCGCCAACGAGAGCGAGGATGTCATATATACCTGGGCCGGCCCCGAGATAGCCGTGGCCACCACCAAGGCTTACAGCGCACAGCTTTCCGTATGCTATCTGCTTGCCCTGTACATGGGACATTGCCGCCATATGGTAAGCGACAGCGAGCTTAAAAGCTGTCTGAATGCCATAGAGGAGCTGCCCGGCCTGATGCGCGGCCTTCTCGAAAAGTCGGACCATATCAAGTATCTTGCATCGCTCCATTTCAGCTGCCGCAACATATACTTCATAGGCCGCAACATAGACCACGCTCTGGCGCTGGAGGGTTCCCTCAAGTTGAAGGAAATATCCTACATATTCTCCGAGGCGTATCCTGCGGGCGAGCTGAAGCACGGCACTATCTCCCTGATAGAGCCCGGCTCGCTGGTAGTGGCCCTCTGCACCTACAGTCCCCTGACCGAAAAGATGATAAGCAACATGCGCGAGGTAAAGGCCCGGGGCGCAGTAGTGCTGGCGCTTGCCACTGAGGGCACTCCCGGCATAGAGGAAACCGCCGATCAGGTCATGTGGATACCCAAGACCGATCCCTTTGTTCTGCCCTCGCTGGCCATACTGCCCCTACAGCTCTTCGCCTATTACGTGGCTCTGCTCAAGGGCTGCGATATCGACAAGCCGAGGAACCTTGCCAAATCGGTAACGGTGGAATAAAGACGGATATCAAAAAAAGTGGCTGAACGCCACTTTTTTTATGTCCGTTATCAGAATATCCTCCACGCGCAGATGAAGTTGCGCCTGGACCAGTCGCCCATGCAGCTGCGGTGTATGACTCTGCTGTTGCCGCTGGAGGCGTCTATCATCGTCCCGTCGCCCATGGCTATTCCCACGTGGCCGCGGAATACGATTATATCGCCCCTTTGCAGGGAGGATAGGGAAGTGACCTTAGTGTAGCCCGATACGCTGCGCCAGCCGGAGGAGGTGAGGTACTTCTGGTTCACGCCCGCCTGCCTCAGACACCAGTATACAAAGCCCGAGCAGTCGAACTTATCCGGCCCCTTGCCGCCCTTTGAGTACCGGCAGCCTATCTTGCTCTGGGCCGCGGAAATGAACCTGTCCACGCTGCCCATGGTGCCGGTGAGTGCGCCGGTGCCGCCTCCGGAGGAGCTGCCTGATGAGGACGAGCCGCCCGAGGAGGGCTTGTAGTTGCTGGGCGCCTTCTTTGCCTTGCTGGAGAACAGCGCAGACATTGTGCCCTTGCCCACCTTGCCGTCGGAGCTGAGCTTGTTGCGCTTCTGGAAGGCCGATACGGCAGACTCGGTTGAGGTGCCGAAGTATCCCGTGGCGCTGCTCTTGAGGTAACCAAGCTCCTTTAGCCGCTTCTGAATTTTTGTTACGTTGCTGCTGGTCTCGCCCAATGATATCACGCTGGCCTTGGCGTTCCTGCTCATCAGCAGCTCCTTTGTGGAGGGGCCTATGTAGCCGTCCACCGTAAGGCCGTTCTGCCGCTGGAAGCTCTTGACCGCGTTCACGGTATCCCTCCCAAAGGTACCGTCCGGCGTGCTGGAAAGGTATCCCAGCTTGTTGAGCCGCTTCTGATAGCGAAGCACATCGTCGCTCTTTTCGCCGTACTTCAGGCTCTTTGGCACCGCGTCCTCGCTGTAGAGCATTTCGCGGGTCTGGGTCCCCACCTTGCCGTCCACGCTGAGGCGGTTGTTCTTCTGGAACTCTATGACCGCCTTCTCGGTTTCCTCGCCGAAATAGCCTGTGACCTTATCGAGATAGTCAAGCTCCCGCAGCCTCGACTGTATATCCTCAACATCGGAGCCGCTTATGCCCAGATCCGCCATGTATGTGAGCGCCTCGTCAGAGAACAGCTTCTCGTAGGTCGCCCTGTCCACCACGCCCGTCACCGTAACGCCGTGCTGGCGCTGGAATATTTCCACCGCCTCCTTCGTGTTGGGGCCGTAGTAGTTGGTGGGCTCGTCGTTGTCCATATAGCCGAGGTCCATCAGCCTCTGCTGTATCTCGGCTATGTTCTCATCCTCAAAGCCCTGCTGGAAATACAGCGGCTTGGGGGTCGGCCCCGCCGCAAGCTCCTTTGCCTCCCTGTCCGCCTGAACATTCTCATAGTCGCCTGTAAGGTCTACTATGCCGGCGGAGGAGGTTATTACGCCCTGCATACTCTGCTGAGGCCGGTTGGCGGATATTACGGATATGCCCGCTATGAGCAGCACGAGGCAGCCCAAAAATGCACACAGCGACGTTATGGTGCGCTTATCCCGGCGCTTTACGCCCAGCGCGAGCCGCCCTATGGCCCCGCCTATGCCGCCGCGCCTGCCGAAGCGCCGCAGGGAAAGCCCCAGCCGCCTGAATGCGTTTTGCAGTATGGTCTTTATGTTTGATAAGCCTCGGCTTTTTTTCATCTGCCAGCGTCTCCCGGATATCCAAAATATAAAATACTGTCTGAAATATTATAGCACAAATATTATAACGCAAAATCAAACAAATCGTAAACCCGCAAGGGAGCGTGTCCTTCTGCATTTTCAGGGCAATTTTGGATTTTGCGTCTATCAAATTATTTTGCTTGGGGTTATAATGATAAAAAAGCATAATTGGGGGAAGAATTCACAGCATGATAATCGTCGGCATATGCGGCGCCAGCGGCAGCGGCAAGAGCACCCTTGCGAAGGAAATAGAGGACTCCCTTACCTGCACCTCGGCAATAATCGGCCTGGACTGCTATTACAGGGACCATTCCGACCTGCCCTTTGAGGAGCGGGTACATATAAACTACGACGAGCCGGATATATTTGACTTTGACCAGCTTTATGCCGACATACAGCGTCTGCAAGGCGGTCTTCCCATAACCAGAAAGGGCTACGACTATGCCAGGCATATGCGGGCGGACAGCGACGAGCTGATACAGCCCATGGACGTGCTCATACTCGAGGGCATACACATGTTCCGCGATAAGCGCATAACCGACCTCATGAGCCTGAAGGTCTACATGCACGTCGATGTGGACGTCTGCCTGCTCCGCCGCATAAAGCGGGATATACGGGTTCGCGGACGCTCCATAGAAAACATAGCCGAGCAGTACATGGCGACCGTAAAGCCCATGTACGAGGAATACATAAGCAAATACATTCGGGAGGCCGACTTTGCCGTAATGCGGGGCGGCAGGAACCGCATGGCGATAGACGCCATTTCCGCCTACATCTCCGCCAAGCTGCTCGCGGAAAAATTCGACCGCGAGGCGAAGCAGGAGGCTCTCAAAAAATCAGCTTCGGAGGGTTGCATTGAAGGATAAGCAGGATATGGAGGGACTTTGGAAGTCCTCGAGAAGATACATTTTTATAGTGGCCTTCGGCGTCATATTATATGAGATAATCGAAAACCTGACCGCCGTAAAAAGCTCAGTCGGGGGCTTTTTCGACGCCATCAGCCCCATATTCATAGCTATGGCGATAAGCTTCATAGCCAATATGCCCATGTGCTTTCTGGAAAACAGGCTGTTTTCAAAATGGCGCGCCTCAAAGCTCAAGCGGGTAATATGCGTGGTGATGGCGATGCTGTTCGTGCTTTCCATAATCACGGTGCTGATAGTGATAGTAGGTCCCAAGCTGGTCGACAGCATAAAATCCCTGGCGGAAAACTACGATTCCTACTCCAAGAGCCTGATTAAATGGGGCACCGACGTATGGGAAAGGCTGAACCTCAACGATGACATAGCCGTAAAGGTTCGCCAGGTGTCCGAGGACATATTGGACAAGCTGGACGGCTTCATAAGCGGTCTCGCCTCCGGCCTGCTGCGCTTTACCGTAAGCACCGTGGGCGTGGTCGTGGATATGCTCTTTGCGCTGATAATCAGCATATACGCCCTCGCGAACAAGGAAAACCTGCTGTGCCAGTGCCGCAAGTTCATAAAAGCCGTGTTCAACGAGCAGCATGCCGCAAGAATATTGGATGTATGCGCCCGCACCAACAAATCGCTGCACAACTATGTATACGGTATGCTCATAGAGTGCTTTATACTCGGCATGATGTGCTTCATGGGGATGCAGATACTGGGCTTCCCCTTTGCAGTACTGATAAGCGTTATAGTAGGAGCTTCCCAGATGATACCCATAGTGGGCCCATGGGTATCAGGCGCAATAGGCCTCTCCATAATATTCGTTGTGGACCCTCCCCGCGCCCTGTGGTTCATAGTGTTCGTGCTGGCCATACAGCAAATAGAGGGCAACCTCATATATCCCAAGGTGGTTGGAAACGCAGTGGGCATATCCGGATTGTGGGTGATGATAGCGGTTCTGTTCGGCGCCCGTCTCTTCGGACTAATGGGCGCCATACTCTGCGTGCCCATAATGGCGGTGCTGTATACCCTTATTGGGGAATGGGTGAATAATCGGCTGGAGGAAAAGCGCGCCATTGCCCAGCGAGACGAGAAATGACGGAAATAAAAAAGCGGCCCTGGAGCCGTTTTTTATTTATCTATATCACTGAGCTTTCTTAAGCTGCTGAACTTCGGAGTTGAGGTTTTTAACGACTATCTTGAGCAGTTCCACATCGCTTTGCAGCTCGTCTACTTTGCTCTTTGGGGCAAGCGTTTCAGAGAGCATGGCGTGACCCTCGGCTAAAACCTTGAGCTTAGGAATTATCTCGTTTTCGATGCGCAGGTTGGTCTTGATCGCCTCTGTCTTAAGGTTGCTCACATCTGCCTTAAGTTCACCGATGTCGGCCTTCATGCCGTTCATGTCAGCCTGCATGCCGTTCATGTCGGCCTGCATGCCGTTCATGTCGGCCTTCATGTCATTCATATCGGCCTTCATACCGTTCATGTCAGCCTTCATGTCATTCATATCGGCCTTCATACCGTTCATGTCAGCCTTCATGTCATTCATATCGGCCTTCATGCCGTTCACATCGGCCTTCATGCCATTCATGTCAGCCTTCATGCCGTTCATATCGGCCTTCATACCGTTCATGTCGGTCTGTATACTTGCCAGCATTTCAAGTATCTTTTCTTCGTTAGTCATTCGCCTCACCCTCCTTTGCCCTATATTATATCCTACGCCTGTCCCTATAACAAGATATGAAATCTGCTTATATCTCTATGATTTTGGCCTGACGGTCTGTCAATAGCAGCAGGGAAAGGTACACTGCCTAACGTCCAAGGACGGTGCTTCCCTTGCGGTACGGAAATCCGCATAATACCTCGCTGCATGAAAAAGGCGCGAACCCGCGCCTTGTTGTCTGCCTACTTTCAGTCCCTGCACTTATAGCTTCCGCACAGGCTCTCATCTGCGGGGTTGCCGGTATGGCAGCCGCACATAGGCTCAACCTCGATGCGTTCCAGCCCGCAGTTGCATCCGCTCATGTTGTATGCGCAGCTTGTGACCTTGCAGCCGATGGTCTGGCTCTTTGCCTTTGACATTCTTAAGTACCTCCTGTTTCGTAGTCAGCCTTAGTTTGCCGCCTGTATGGAGGCGCTATTCAGGTAGAATATGACAGGGCGTTTTCAGCTCTTTGCCTCGAACCTGTTGCCGCACTTGGAGCAGGTAACTCTTATCCTGCCCTTGCCCTTGGGTACCCGGAGCTTCTGCATACACTGGGGGCAGGTGAGGTATTTGTATTTTTTCTTTTCCTTCTGTACGTTTACAAAGTTCTGCCGGCGAATGCGCAGCGTCTGCCACCAGTTGCGCACGCTGCGCTCCATGTTCATATACCGGGCCAGCTCCTGCTGCCGGGCGTAAAAGTTTCGGCTAAGCATACGGAAAAGCGCAAAGGCGATAAGCGCCAGCGTTATGCCGCGCAGCGCGTAGTACACCCCTGCCGGCGCCCTGCCGAAAAACCAGGATATCACGGATACTATAAGGCTCGCGATTATCAGCGCCCTGCTGAGCTGATCCACGCCGTATCTTCCCTGAAACCACCTGTTGAACATATTATGCCCGCTCCTCTTGTCCTTTTATAAGTATCGCCGCGCCGTATGGGGGCAGTTCCCTTTCTATACAGCCGTTTTCCAGCTCGGCCCTGATATTGCCGCAAAAATCCTTATCCGCAAAGCAGGCCGTTACCGGCTCGCAGCTCCTGTTTACCATGCATATGACCTCCGGCCGGTACAGCGCGAATACATCGCCGCGCCCCGCGAAGGCGCAGCCGCCCTTGGCGCGTTTATGCAGCTCTCCCAGCTTTTGGAAATATGCGATAAGCTCTGTATCCTCTTGACCCCATGGGTATGTGCCCCGGTTGAAGGGGTCCGCCATGCCTGTAAGCCCCGCCTCGTCGCCGTAGTAGAGGCAGGGGGCGCCGGGCATCATATACTGTACCGCGGCCGCCGCCATGAAGCGCTTTCTGCCCGCCTTCAGCTGCTCTATAGTGGGGGAATACGCCGCCTGCTGCTCTCTCGTAAGGGAATCCCTGTCAGGCGCCCCCGCAAGCGCGGTTATGGCCCTGACGACATCGTGGCTGCCCATGAGATTGAGAAGGCTTTCGTAAAACTGCGGCGGGTAGTTCTCCATAAGCCGGAGCAGGCCCCTTGCCAGCCCTTCGCCGTCGATCCTTCCGAGGAAGAAATCCATCAGCAGCCTGCGGAATGGGTAATCCATCACGCTGTCCAGCTCATGGCCGTCCACATATTTACGCCGGCCGCCCATACTGTGCTTATTGGTGGCCTCCTCCCACACCTCGCCTAAGAGCACCCCATCGGGATCTATGCTCTTGAGCCTTTTGCGCAGGAATTCTATAAATCCGTCCGGCAGCTCGTCCGCAACGTCCAGCCGCCATGAGGTTATTCCCATTTTGGCATATTTTTCCATGACGCCGCCTATGAATTCCATGTATGAAGGGGTAAGCTCCTTCACCTCCGGCAGCGTCTCAAAGCCCCACCAGCAGCGGTATTTGTCAGGGTACTCGGTAAAATCGTACCAGTCCCGGCAGGGGGAATGGGGATTGCTCTGAGCCTCCTTGAAATAAACGCTTTCGCTGCCGGTATGTGAGAACACACCGTCCAGCATGAGCCGTATGCCGTATTCCTTAGCGGCCGCCGCAAGCTCGGCTAACGCCCTGTCTCCCCCAAGCATGGGATCAACAGTCATGTAATCCGCCGTGTTGTAGCGGTGGTTGGTGGAGGAAAGGAATATGGGGTTGAGGTATATGCACCCCACGCCCAGTGATTTTAAATAGGGCAGCTTTTCCTTTGCGCCGTACAGGTTGCCGCCGAAAAAATCCTCCGGCACATAGTACCTTTGCCCGTTTACCGGCAGGTAATCCGGGCTGTCGCCCCAGTTCGCATGTATCCTCGGCGCACCGAAGAGCCGCGTATGCTCCTCTATACCGAGTATTTCACCTGGCCTTCTAAACCTGTCCGGAAATATCTGGTAAACGATAGTATTTTTAAACCAGTCCGGCGTTTCATAGGGGTCGTAGACCGTCAGCTGGTAGGAATCCGGCTGCTCTGTGTATATACTTCCCTCGCCCTCTGTACCGCTGTAATACCGCCTGCCTTCCGGGCCGTCAATCAGAAAATAGTACCATACGATACCGCTGTGGGCCGGGGTATAGGTAAAGCTTACGCCGCCCTCTTCCCGGGCGCCTGAAATCAGCTCCTCCAGTCCGTCTACCCAGAGCCTGAGTGTTATTTTACTGTCGTCCCTGTCGGTTTCCATAAAGAAGCGCACTGAGCTGCCCGCTTCCACCGCGCCAAAGGGGGCTTTGTATTTCTCGTATCGCTGGTCGAATTTCATCATAATTAAAATTTTAGCATAAAATATTTCGTTAGTACCGCACTTCGCAACATTGTCACATTTTTTTGCCCTGTATGCACCATATGCCGCCCCACGAAATAGAGACTGTCGAAAAACCCAGGGGTTGATAAGGGGCCGCAGCCCCTTATGGCTTTATTCGGATTTGGCGACACAAGGTAAATTGCCCCGTAGGGGCAAGAGAAGGCCCCCTGGGGGGTGTGCGGCAAATCCGCAAAAGGCGCTTGCGTAGCAAGGCTTTCCCTGCATGAGGTGCTGGCCGCGCCATAGGCGCAAGCACCGAATGAGAAAACTCAAAAAAGTGGCGTTTAGCCACTTTTTTGACACTCTGAGGCCCCTTTTAAGGGGCCAGAGTGAGCTGCCTTGAGTCCTGCCGTCCTTCTACCTTTCGCTCAGTCTCTCGTAAAGCTCTATGTACTTGCCTGCGGACTTCTCCCATGTGAAGTGGGCGCTCATGGCGTTCTTCATAAGTCCCTTCCATATATCAGGCTGCCGGTAGGCTTCGATTGCCCTGTCCACCGCTCCCAGCATGTCTATGTGGTTATACTGCCGGAAGGTGAATCCCAGCCCCTCTCCCGTGAATTTATTATAGGGGGTTATGCTGTCCTTCAAGCCGCCCGTCTCCCGCACGATGGGCAGCGTGCCGTAGCGGAGGGCGATAAGCTGCGACAGGCCGCAGGGCTCGAATCTCGATGGCATGAGGAACATATCGGAGCCCGCGTATATGCGGTTGGCCAGGGCTGGGTCGTGGCTGTACCTTGCGGCTATCCTGCCGCCGTAGCGCCAGCTCGCCCAGGAGAAGAGATGCTCATAGCGCGCATCCCCGCTGCCTAAAACGGCGAGCTGCACCCCCTTTTCCATAAGAGCGGATATGGCGTATTCCACCAGGTCGAGGCCCTTCTGATCCGTAAAGCGCGTAACCATGCCGATTATGGGCGAAGCATCCTTATCAAGCCAGAACTCCGTCCGGAGCGATTCCTTGCACTTTGCCTTGCCGCTCATATCCCCAAGGGAATAATTCGCGTATATCGCCTTGTCCGTGGCGGGGTCGAAAAGGCTCTCGTCTATGCCGTTCATTATGCCGTATATGTCCCGGCTGCGCCAGCGCAGCACTCCGTCCAGGGTCTCGCCGTATTCGGGGGACTGTATCTCGCCGGCATAGGTAGGGCTGACGGTGGTTATGGCGTCGGAATACACCAGCGCCCCTTTTGTGAAGTTTATATCGCCGTAATATTCGAGGCTTTCGCCTGTAAAGTGCTCCGCTCCTATGGATAGCAGCTCATCCATGAAGGGCCAGTTGAATACGCCCTGATACTTCAGGTTGTGTATGGTGTACACCGTGCGCACACGGCGGTAATCCGGGCTTTTGCCGTACTGCATACGCAACAGGGCGATGCTCATTGCCGCCTGCCAGTCGTGGGCGTGGAGCACGTCGGGGTAGAAGCCTATACGGGGCATGGCCTCCAGCGCGGCTTTGGAGAAGAAGGCGAAGCGCTCCCCCTCGTCGCTGTTGCTCTGGCCGTATATGTAGCCCCGGCCAAAGTAGTACTCGTTATCTATGAAGTATACCGGCACTCCCTGATACTCCATGGTGAGTATGCCGCAATACTGGCTGCGCCAGCCGAGCTGTACATAAAACTCGCATATGCGCGTCATCTGTTCCCGATACTTTGGGCCTATGGCGGAATACAGGGGGATCATCACCCTCACGTCCACGCCCTGCCTTTTGAGCTCCTTTGGCAGCGCGCCTATAACGTCCGCAAGGCCGCCGGTCTTTACGAATGGCACGCACTCCGAGGCCAGAAACAGCACCTTATATGGCGGCTGCTTTGGGGTCTCCTTTATTTCTTCAGTTATCCTTTCCTCGGCCTTGGCCTTGGTTTTCTTTTTCTCTGGCATTTAAACCGTACTGCCCTTTCTGATTATTATGGGGAAGCTGTCGTAGCCCGCAAGGCGGCGTCCCTGGCGGACGGTGCAGCCCTTATCCAGTATTACATACGATAGCTCGCAGTCTTCCTGTATGTCGCAGGCCTGCAGCACTACGCAGTTGCTTATCTTTGTTCCCTTGCCTATATGCACGCCGCGGAACAGCACGCAGTTTTCCACCTCTCCCTCTATCACGCAGCCGTCTGCAACCAGACAGTTGCGGGCCCTGGAGTCTCCCTTGTAGCGGGCGGGCACCTCGTCCTTTACCTTGGTGTATATGGGGTGCTCGGGATTGAAAAGATCCCGCCTCACCTCGCTTTTGAGCACGTTGATGTTGTGGTTGAAGTAGCCGGGCAGCGAGCTTATACAGCCCACGTAGCCGTCGTACCTCCAGCCGTACATCTTAAGCTCTCCTACCTTGCGAAGGAGCACATCCCTGAGAAAGTCGGTATCCCCCCTGCTGTATGCGTCCTCTATGAGGTATTCGAAGGTGGTCTTCTCCATCATGACCACGTCGCAGGAGGAATGGGGCGTTGCGGGCTGGTTTGGGTTGAGCTGTATGCCGGTCACCCTGCCGTCCTCCGCCAGATTGAAGCGCAGCTCGTTGAACTGGTCGTCCGGGTGATGTATGCCGACTTCATTGTACATGAAGGTTATGTCGGCCCCGGTGCGTATGTGCTGGGCTATCATGTCGTGGAAGGTGGTATTGAATACGGTGTGGCTGCCGGAGATTATTATGTACTTCTGGGAACTGCGCCGTATGTAGCCCATCACGGAATGGTATGCGTCTATGGTACCCCGGTATATGCCGGTATTGTCTCTGGTCACGAAGGGAGGCAGTATGAACAGGCCGTCCCGCTTCCTGTGCAGCTCCCATTCCTTGCCGGAGCCCAGATGATCCATCAGCGAGTGGTAGTTCTTCTGGGCAATTATGCCAACGTTGGAAATGCCCGTGTTCACAAGGTTGCTCATTATAAAGTCTATGCAGCGGTATCTGCCCGCAAAGGGCACCGCGGCAACCGACCTTGAGTAGGTCAGATCGCGGAGCTGCATGCTGGATTCACCGGTATAGATAAGGCCGAATACGTCGTTTCCCATGAGATCAGGCCTCCTTCCTTGTGGCGTTAACTATCATGCCTACGGGAACTCTCCTGCCCGCCTCTATCTCTGTATCGCTGGCTATGAGGGTTATATCGTCTGTAAGAGAAGTATTGTATTCCCCATCCTCAGGCTTTCTCTCGGCGCCCACGAAGGAACCTTCTCCGACTATGGAGTTCTCGCCTATTATGGCCCGGTGTACCTTTGCGCCGCTTCTTATGACGGCGCCCGGCATCACCACGGAATCCACCACCTCTGCGCCCTCCTCGATGTCCACGCCTGCGAATATTACGCTGTGCATCACGGTGCCGTATATATTGCAGCCCTCTGTTATGCTGGAGCGCTTTATTGTGGCGTTGCCGCCTACGCAGTGGGGGGGCATGCAGGGGGACTTGCTGTATATCCTCCAATCAGGGTCGTTGAGTTCTATTGGCGGGTCATCGGAGATAAGGTCCATGTTGGCCTCCCAGAGGCTCTGCACCGTGCCCACGTCCTTCCAGTAGGCATCGAAGCTGTAGGCAAAGGCCCTGAGGCCGGCATTCAATATGGAAGGTATTACATTCTTGCCGAAGTCGTTTTCCGAGTCCTTGTTATGCTCGTCAAGTATTAGGTACTTTTTCAGTACCGGCCATGAGAATATGTATATGCCCATGGACGCCTTGTTGCCCTTTGGGTGCTTTGGCTTTTCCTCGAACTCCACTATGCGGCCCTCGCCGTCCGTGTTCATTATGCCGAAGCGGTGGGCCTCCTCCATGGGCACGGTTCGTACGGCCACGGTAAGGTCGGCTTTTTTGCTTATATGGTAATCCAGCATCAGGGCATAGTCCATCTTATATATATGGTCGCCTGAAAGTATGAGCACATACTCGGGGTCATATCTGTCTATGAAGGCCATGTTCTGGAATATAGCGTTGGCGGTGCCTGAATACCACCTCCCTCTGTTGCTGGACTGGTAGGGGGGCAGCACGAATACGCCGCCGGAGTTGCGGTCAAGATCCCAGGCCTGGCCGGTGCCTATGTAGGCGTTGAGCTCCAGAGGCTCATACTGGGTCAGCACGCCCACCGTATCTATGTTGGAATTCACGCAGTTGGAGAGAGGAAAGTCTATTATCCTGTACTTTCCTCCGAATGGCACGGCGGGCTTGGCCATGCGGTTAGTCAGCACGCTCAGCCTGCTTCCCTGCCCGCCTGCCAGAAGCATGGCAACGACCTTTTTTCTTACCATATAAAACCTCCTCGTACACCCATGGAAAATTACGTTCAGTAAATGAAAAGGCTTGTTTTTAATATGATCTATGATAGCGTCCCGCCCCGGTGAAAAGGGGCGGAAAAATGTTTTGCATCGGGTAAGATTATTGCAGCTGCTGGCCGGGCTCCGTCTCGTTCACGTAATAATACACCGCCTCGTATGGCGAAAGCATTATGTCCGCATAATAACCGTCCTCCAGCTGCACCGTCTCTACGCCCTTTATATCGCGCAGGTCCACATTTGATATGGCCTGATCCAGCGTGGCCATGAAGGGCAGCCGCACCCGGTAGGGATAATGCTCCACGGGGGTGAAGTTAAACAGGCAGAGTATCTTGTTGCCCTCGGCGTCCTTTCTGAGGAAGGCCAACACGCTGTGGGCCCGATCGTCCACGGAGATCCATTCGAAGCCGTCCCAGCTGTCGTCCAGCTGATACAGCGCCGGGGTACGGGTATAGAAGTGGTTAAGCTCCCTCACGAACTGCTGCATGGCCTCGTGGGTGGGGTAATCCAGCAGCAGCCAGTCCAGCGACTGGCGGAAGTTCCACTCTATGAACTGGGCAAGCTCTGTGCCCATAAAGGTCAGCTTCTTTCCGGGATGGGCCATCTGATACATAAGAAGCAGCCTCGTCTGGCTGAACTTATCCGCGTATTCCCCCGGCATACGCCCTATGAGGGACTTTTTGCCGTGTACCACCTCGTCATGGGACAGGGGCAGTATATAGTGCTCGGAAAAGGCATAGCACATGGAAAAGGTCACTTCGTCGTGGTGGTAGCTCCGAAAGTAGCTGTCCATTGACATATAGTCCAGCACGTCGTTCATCCAGCCCATGTTCCATTTATAGTCGAAGCCCAGCCCGCCCTTTGAGGTAGGCGCGGTCATTCCCGGGAAGGCGGTGCTCTCCTCCGCTATCAGCAGCGCCCCTGGGCATTCCCTGCGCACGGTATCCGAAAGCTGGCGGAGGAAGTCTATGGCCGCTATGTTCTCCCTGCCGCCGTAGCGGTTAGGCAGCCACTCCCCGCCCCGCTTGCCATAGTCCAGGTAAAGCATGCAGCTCACGGCGTCCGCCCTGAGCCCGTCTATATGGTATTCCTTCATGAGGAACACGGCGTTGGATATGAGGAAGCTCCTCACTTCGTTCTTTTCAAAGTTAAAGAGGGTGGTACCCCACTGGGGCTGCTCGCTCCTGCGCGGATCCGGGTGCTCATAAAGGGGAGTGCCGTCGAAAAGCCTCAGGCCCTGCTCATCCCTGCAGAAGTGAGTGGGCACCCAGTCCACTATCACGCCCAGCCCCGCCTGATGGCATTGGTCTATGAATTCCTTGAACTGCGACGGGTTGCCGTAGCGGGAGGTGATGGAATAATATCCGGTAACCTGATAGCCCCAGCTGTCGTCCAGCGGGTACTCGGATACCGGCAGCAGCTCTATATGGGTATAGCCCATCTCCTTTACATAGCCTACCAGCCGCCGGGACAGCGCCGGAAAGTCCAGCCCCTCTACCCATGAGCCCAGATGCGCCTCATATATGTTCATGGGGAGCATGTGGCTGTCCTCATTGCGGCAGGCGGCCATATAGTCCCCGTCGCCCCAGAGGTAGCCGTCCTCAAGATCCCATATGACGGAGGCCGTATTGGGCCGCTTCTGACTATAAAAGGCAAACGGATCCGCCTTGTATATTATTTCACCCATGCGGGTCTCAATCGCGTATTTGTATGTATCACCCTGATGGGCAATGCCGATGAAAGCCTCCCATACTCCGGTTTCACCTATGGGGTGCATGGGATCCGCGTCTTTATTCCAGCCGTTAAAGCTGCCTACTACCCTTACGGACACCGCGTTTGGCGCCCATACCGCAAAACGGTATACTTCATAGCCCCTGTGCTCGGCCTTATGGCAGCCCAGAGTGAGGTATGCATATGAATTTGTACCTTCGCCCCAGAGGTAAAGGTCCGCGTCGCTTATCTTATCCCGCATATTCTCCTTAAGCCTCTTGCATAGTATTATGTATATTCTACACCAAAACCTCCCCGGCTGTATATAAAAAAATGTGATAGGGCTCCCTGCCTGTTTTTTATCGTTCATCACAAAAAGCATATTTTGTTCTTCCTCTGCCCATGATATAATGTAGGAAATTGCCGTACAAAGGAGAAGCGAATATGTCTATAAACAAGGATATGACCATCGAAGAGATACTGCACGTTGACGTCGGCATAGCCGATCTGCTCATGGAGGCGGGCATGCACTGCCTGGGCTGCATAATGGCTCACGGCGAAACTCTTGAGCAGGCCTGCGCCGTACACGGCATAGACTGCGACGCGCTGGTAGATACTATAAACCAGTTTCTTGAGAACAAATAAGAGGGAATAACGTTCCTCCGGCCCAGTGAGCTGAATTTCAAAAACGGCTGGAGATATAGAGCTCTACGTCGTGGTGGGGCAGCGGCAGGATGACGCTCCCCGCCGGACGCCGGCGGCTCTATTTTTTTGCAAAAAAATGCCCATCCGCCGCACCGGCAGATAGGCCGCGGACGGTTATCCGTCCCTTTCCATTATTCGTTTTATCAGTGATTTCCCAGAAGGTAACTGAACCCCAGCAGCACATACAGCACCCCGAACATGTATGGCATAAGCATCTCCTTTAAGCCGGGGTTTTTGCGCCAGCCGTCCGTCAGCACTATGACTTCCGCGCCGTATGCCCCTGCGCCCAGTATATACGCCACGAATTTCAGTATGTTCCAGTAATGATATATGGGCTCTATATGCAGCATGGACAATATGAACAGCCCGCCCGCTATTACCACGAATATGTTGCGCACCGTCAGAAACGTATGCTGCGTCTTGCTCAACCTGTGGCTTTCCGGCGGATCGTGAATTATAGCCTCGTCGCCCTCCATTATATGGATGGCATCTTCGGCTATGGCTTCAGTTATACCTGTTCGGTGATATTCCTTGTTTTCCTGCATATGTCCTCCGAAAATATAAAAATCAATCAGGCCGAGCGTTCTTATTTATTGAGGTGTTTTATATGTTTTATTATAAAATATGAGTCGCCGCTTGCCAATCCCGGTTTTTATATTTTTTTAACGGAAACGGACATTTTATTTACTGTACCAGGCGCGCAGGCATCTCCATTTATCCTGTGGCAAAGAAAGTTTATTTTTCAAGCTCACTCCTTATGTACCGCATTACGGCGCCGGAAATATCCGCTCCGGTGCTCTTTTCCATGCCCGCAAAGTGTGCGTTGGAGTTTACCTCGCAAAGCAGCGGGCCCTCTTGTGAATGCAATATGTCCACACCGCCGAAGTCCAGCCCCAGCAGTCTTACCGCCTCCAGCGCAAGGTGTTTTTCCTCGTCGCTGGGCACATACGCCTCCGCACTGCCGCCATTGGCTATGTTGGCCCTGAAATCGCGGTCGTTGCTGCGCCGCATGGCGCCCATCACCTCTCCGCCCACTACGTATATGCGCACATCCCGCCCGAAGCTTTCCCTGACCGCCTGCTGCATTATCATGGGCGTGGCCTCGTGGGAGCGTATTATTTCCGCCGCCTGTTCCTCCGTATCCGCAAGATATACCTGCTTGCCGAAGGAGCCGCGGCATTCCTTGATTATCAGCGGCAGGCCGAGATATTCCGCCGCCCTTTTCAAAAAGGCCATCTCTCCGTAGCCTACGTATTTGTACGTCTGGGGCACCGGCACCGTCTTGGGCATCGGCAGCCTGCCTGAGAGCGCCGCATGGGTCAGCGCCTTGTCGTCACAGAGGGCAACAGCCCTGGCGCTGTTGAAAAGACGCAGGCCGCATTTTTCCAGCATCTGTCCCAGCATTATATCCTTATCCCAGAATATGCCGAAGGAGTATCGGTCTATATCGAAAAGCGGCTCTCCAGACGCTATATCGAAAAGCAGACTGTCGTTGCTTTGCTGCTCTATGGCTATGTTTTCCTTTTCAGCCGCTTCCATAAGGGCCCTGAAAAGGCTTTTGAAGCTTTCCTCCCCTACAAAGCCGTTAGTTATAAGCATTCCTTTTTTCATGAGCTTGCCCCCTCTGTGTGCATGAAAAAAGGATACCACAGCCCAGTGCCTATTACAAGGCGGCTCAAGCCCTAAAAAACAGCTCAGCTTCAGATTGCAAACGCAGTTGCTCTGTGGTAAAATAGTCAAAGTTGATATTCGTTTTGACTATAATAAGCTTTTTTATGAGAAAGGAGCTATTGAACTATGAGAGAAGCTGCAAAACCCGCCCTTGAGAAGCTTGATGAGCTTGGCATTAAATACTACTACTATGAGCACCCATTGGCCAAGACCATGGAGGACTGCGAGGGCATAGGCGCAGACGTGGGCGCAAAGCACTTCAAGAACATCTACGCCTGCGACCATACCGAGACCAACTTCTTTATCATAATCATCCGCGCCGATAAGAAGTTCAGGACCTCCGAGGTGAGCCGCAAGCTGGGCGTATCCCGCCTGAGCTTCTGCACCGACGAAATGCTGGAGGAAAACCTCGGCGTAGTTTCCGGCGCCGTCACCCCTCTTGCCCTGATGAACGACAAGGAGCACAAGACCCTTCTGGTAGTGGACAAGGATATCCTCCGGGACGAGATGGTATGCTGCCACCCCCTCACCAGCGACGCTACCGTGGCCATGCACCGCTACGACCTGATCAAGTTCGTCCGGGCCTGCGGCAACGAGATAAAGTTCCTCGACATAGGCGGCGGCGAGCACACTGAGGAATAAAAATCAACGCATATTATAAAGACGAATAATTAAAAAGTGGCTTTTAAGCCACTTTTTTCTTTCCTCTGCCTCCCATCTACATACTCTCCCCCTCTCCCCCTTGGCGGGGCCGGGGTTTTATCACTTTGCCACATAAATGACATATTGACGAGCAACGCCGTCAATATTATAATAAATAAATACACAGTCGGTAAAATAACAATTCGGTAAAATAATAACTTAGAAAGGAGGGAGGAATGTGACAAAATACATCATCAAGCGCCTCCTGCTTGCAGTTCTCACCGTATTCATAATATGCGCAATCACATTTTTCCTTATGCACGCCATTCCGGGCGGCCCGTTCAACCGTGAAAAGGCTCTCGACCCGGCCACCATCGCCGCGCTAAACGCCAGATATAACCTGGATAAACCCCTCGTGGTGCAGTTCGGCATCTATATCAAGGAACTTTTCAAGGGCGACTTCGGCGTATCCCTCAAGAACGGCCGCGAGATAAGCAGCATCATATCCGAATCCTTCCCCATATCCTGCAAGGTCGGCCTTCGCGCCATATCCATCGCTCTGATATGCGGAACGGTATTCGGCAGCATTGCCGCGCTCATGCGCAACAAATGGCCGGATCGCGTCATAGTATTCCTTTCTACTCTGTTTACGGCAGTACCGAGCTTTGTATTGGCAACCCTGTTGTTGCTTGTATTTTGTATAAAGCTGGGCTGGGTGCCCGTCTGGAGCCCTAACAACCCCAGCTATGTGCTCCCGGTAATAGCGCTTTCAGCGTACCCCATGGCTTACATCACCCGTCTTTCCAAGACGAGCATGCTGGACGCGCTGAGTCAGGACTATATCCGCACCGCAAAGGCAAAGGGCGTACACAAGTGGACCGTTATATTCAAGCACGCCCTGCGGAACTCCCTCATTCCCGTGATAACCTATGCGGGCCCGCAGATCGCCTACATAATCACCGGCTCCATGATAGTCGAGACCATATTCACCATAGGCGGCATAGGCAGCAAGTTCGTAAGCGCCATAACCAACCGGGATTACACCATGATAATGGCGACCACAATCTTCCTTGCCACCCTTATGGTAGCGGCGACGCTCATATGCGACCTGCTGTATAAGCTGGTGGATCCCCGCATCAATTACGACTAAAGAAAGGAGGCCGATACTCTTGGAACAGAACAACAGCTCACTTCCCAAAAAGAACCCGCTGAGCATGCAGATAGACCTTGATAAGTTTGCTCCCGCCACCGAAGAGGAAAAGCGGCAGCAGGACGTTATGAGCAAGAGCACTACCTTCTTCCGGGACGGTATGCGCAAGCTCTTCAAGAACCCGTTGGCCGTGGGCAGCCTTATAGTACTTTCTCTCATCATAATCACCATAATAGTTGCGCCCATGATCGTACCCTATAAGTATTCCGAGATACTTTCCGTAAACGGCAGGCGGGATAAGGGCGCAAAAAACATGGCTCCCTTCACCTACAGCGAGATGGAGCAGGAGTACATAGCCCAGGGCGGCCAGCGCTTCCCCCATATTTTCGGCACAGACGAACAGTGCCGCGACTATTTCGTCCGCGTAATATACGGCACCCGCGTATCCCTCTGCGTAGGCCTCTTCGCCAGCATCATAGTCATGATAATCGGCGTCATATACGGCAGTATATCCGGCTATTTAGGCGGTAAAGTGGACTTGATAATGATGCGCATAGTGGATATTATCTACTCCCTGCCCGATATGCTAATGGTAATATTGCTGGCGGTGGTATTCGACGAGTTGATACACTTCCCCACAGGTTCCCTTCTCAACAAGCTGGGGGCCAACATGATATCGCTGTTCCTGGTATTCGGCCTTCTGTATTGGGTAGGTATGGCCCGCCTTATCCGGGGCCAGATACTTTCCATAAAGGAGAACGACTACATACTGGCCGCCGAGTCCATAGGCGCAGGCTCCGGGCGCATAATCCGAAAGCACATTCTGCCCAACTGCATATCGGTCATAATCATAACCACCGCCCTGCAGATACCCTCGGCAATATTTACCGAGAGCTACCTTTCCTTTATAGGTATGGGCGTCCGTGCGCCCATGCCCTCTCTGGGTTCCCTCGCAAACTACGCCCGGGACGGTCTCCAGTCATACCCCTATAAGCTGGTGTTCCCCGCGCTTACCATCTGCCTTATAGTTCTCTCCATGAACCTTCTGGGCGACGGTCTCCGGGACGCCTTCGATCCCAAGCTGAAGAGGTGATAAACATGAGCGAAAATACTACACATCTTCTTAGCGTAAAAGACCTGCACACCTCCTTCACCACCGACCACGGCGAGGTGCAGGCGGTAAACGGCGTATCCTTCAATCTGGACGCCGGAAAGGTGCTGGGCATAGTGGGCGAATCCGGCTCCGGCAAGAGCGTCACCGCCTACTCCATCATGCAGATACTGGCCGACAACGGCCGTATAACCAGCGGCGAGATACTCTATAAAGGCGAGGATATATCCCGCTGGGGCGAATCCAAGATGCAGGATTTCCGGGGCAAGTGCTGCTCCATAATCTTCCAGGATCCCATGACCAGCCTCAACCCGGTATTCACCATAGGCAGCCAGATAGCCGAGGCGGTACTGCTGCACACAAAGAGCAGCAAGCACGAGGCCATGGAAAAGGCCCTTGAGATGCTCAAGCTGGTCGGCATAAACGAACCCGAAAAGCGCCTCAAGCAGTACCCCTACGAGCTGTCCGGCGGTATGCGCCAGCGTGTCATGATAGCCATGGCGCTGGCCTGCGAACCGGATATACTCATTGCGGACGAACCCACCACCGCCCTGGACGTTACCATACAGGCACAGATACTGGAGCTGATGCAGAGCCTCCAGAAGAAGCTGGGCATGGCCATAATAATGGTCACCCACGACCTGGGCGTAATAGCCGAAATGTGCGACGAGATAGTGGTCATGTATGGCGGCCGCTTCTGCGAGCGGGGGACTGCCGACGAGATATTCTATAATCCCCGCCACGAGTACACCAGGGGCCTGCTTCGCAGCATACCCAACATCACCAATATGAAGGAGCGCCTGGTGCCCATCTCCGGCACCCCCATAAACATGCTGAACATGCCCAAGGGCTGCGCCTTCTGCGCCCGCTGTGACAAGGCCATGAAGATATGCCTTGAACAGGTGCCCGAGGAACGCATAATCAACGAGTCCCACAGGGCGTCCTGCTGGATAAACACCCGCGATAATATCGGAACTGTTGAGGAGGCTGAATAATATGAGCGAATATCTCGTAGAAGTTGAACATCTGAAACAGTATTTCCAAGTGCGCTCCGGCTTCAAGAACATGACGCTCAAGGCCGTTGACGACGTATCCTTCTGCATAAAGCCCGGCGAGACACTGGGTCTTGTAGGCGAGTCCGGCTGCGGCAAGACCACCGTAGGCCGCTCCCTGCTTCACCTGTACGACCCCACCGGCGGCACAGTGCGCTTTGAAGGCGAGGAAGTCACAAAAAAGAACATTCAACGAATGCGCGCCAAGATGCAGATGGTGTTCCAGGACCCCTATTCCTCTCTGGATCCCCGCATGACTGCCGAGGATATAATCGGCGAACCTCTCGACGTACACCACCTCTGTGCCAACCGCAAGGAACGCCGGGAGAAGGTAATAAGCCTTATGGAGCTGGTAGGCCTTAACTCCGAGCATGCCACCCGCTACGCCCACGAATTTTCCGGCGGCCAGCGCCAACGTATAGGCATAGCCCGCGCACTCGCCGTAGACCCCAAATTCATAGTCTGCGACGAGCCCGTATCCGCGCTGGACGTATCCATTCAGGCGCAGGTCATCAACATGTTTGAGGATCTGCAGAACCAGCTGGGCGTTGCATACCTCTTCATCGCGCACGACCTGCTGGTCGTACAGCATATTTCCAACCGCATAGCGGTAATGTATCTGGGCCACGTAGTGGAGCTTGCGGATGCCAACGAGCTTATGTCCGATCCAAAGCACCCCTACACCCAGTCCCTGCTTTCCGCGGTACCCATACCCGACCCCAAGACCGCCCGCAAAAAGAACCGCATAGTTCTCGAGGGCGACGTTCCCAGCCCCCTCAATATGCCCTCCGGCTGCCCCTTCCGCACCCGCTGCCGCTACGCTACGGAGCAGTGCGCCATGGAGCGTCCCGAGCTGACCGACCGGGGCGGCGGCCACATGGTAGCCTGCTGGAACAAATAACTTCAAAAGTATTTTACCCTTCCGGGTATTTACTAAATAAAAAAAATGGAGGAATAACCATGAAAAAAGTACTCGCACTGCTTCTCATCGCTGTGATGTGCTGCGGCGTATTTGCTGCCTGCTCCAGCCCTGCTGCTGAAACTCCCAGCGAGCCCACTACCACCGAGGAGACTCCCGCCACCACAGAAGATGCGGACGCTGCTTCTCTGGTAAGCGACGCCTTCATCAACCCCACTGCCGACTGGACCCAGTACAACGACCTGATCACCCAGATCAAGACTGAGACCGACTACGCAAAGCGTACCGAGCTCATGCATAAGGCCGAGGACATCCTCATGTCCAACTACTGCATACTGCCCTTCTACTATTACAACGACCTGTATATGCAGAAGGAATATGTGGACGGCATCTACGCCAACCTCTTCCAGACCAAGTTCTTCATGTACGCTACCATGAGCAACGGCTCCGACACCCTGCGTCTGAACCTGGCCTCCGAGCCTGACTTCCTGGATCCCGCCCTCAACAGCACCGTTGACGGCGCCTGCCTGGCAGCCAACTCCTTCTCCGGCCTTTACACCTACAACGCAGAGGGCCACACCGTTCCCGCCTGCGCCACCGGCTACACCGTATCCGACGACGGCCTGACCTACACCGTTACCCTGCGCGATGGCCTGAAGTGGTCCGACGGCTCCGACCTGACCGCCGCCGACTTTGAGTATGCATGGAAGCGCGCCGCCGCCACCGCCACCGCAGCTGACTATGGCTATATGTTCGCCGGCTTCGCGGGCTATCCCGATGAGCTGAACGTGACCGCCAAGGATGCCACCACCTTCGAGTTCGTCCTCACCGCGCCCTGCGCCTACATCGAGGACCTTATGGCGTTCCCCACCTTCTATCCCGTGAAGCAGGCTGCCGTTGAGGCCTATAAGGATTGGCAGACCTCTCCCGGCGGCTGGTGCCAGGATGCCGGCTTCGTTTCCAACGGCGCTTATGTCTGCACCGAGTGGAACCACGACACCTCCATGACCTATGAGAAGAACCCCTACTGGTACGATGCCGACAAGGTGACCGTCAACAAGCTCCAGTTCATGCTTTCCGCTGATGACACCGCCATCTACTCCGCCTACAACGCCGGCGACGTAGACTTCATCGATACCGTTCCCACCAACGAGATAGCCTCCCTGAAGGACGTCAACCCCGAGTTCCACATCATCGACGCTCTGGGCACCTACTATGCGGCTTTCAACTGCAAGAGCGCCCTCTTTGCCGATAAGACCCCCGAGCAGGCCGCCTGCATGCGCGAGGCCTTCTCCATCCTCATCGACCGCGACTACATCATCGAGAACGTAGCTCAGTGCGGCCAGAAGCCCGCTAACTCCTTCATCCCCTACGGCATGGCGGACGGCAACGGCGGCATCTTCAAGACCGACCTGGTAGAGCAGGGTTACTTTGATCCCTTCGCCATCAACAACGACTATGAGGGCACCGTTGAGAAGGCCCGCACGCTGCTGAAGGCTGCCGGCTATAAGTTCGGCGACGACGGTATGCTCTCCGCCGAGACCCCCATCTCCCTCGAGTATCTGACCAACGAAGCCACCAGCCATGTAAAGATCGGCGAGGCTATGCAGCAGGATCTGGCCGCCATCGGCATCGACATGACCATCAAGCAGTGCGACTGGAACGTATTCCTCCAGGAGCGCAAGAACGGCAACTTCGACTTCGCCCGCGAAGGCTGGATCGCCGACTTCAACGACCCCATCAACATGCTTGAAATGTGGATCACCAGTTCCGGCAACAACGACTGTCAGTACGGCCGTTAATCCGCGTCAACTATTCAACCGTTCAACTGTTCAAGGCCGGGGCTATGCTCCGGCCTTCTCTATCGAAAAACCCCGGAAATTTTCTCTTGACAAGTAAACGATCGTTTATCACAATATATATAAACGATTGTTTACTTTATTTATAACATGACACGGAGGTTGCATGAGCGATACGAAGAAGAGCATTCTGCTGTCAGCTCTCGGCCTGTTCGCCAGAGACGGCTACGAGGCTGTGCCGGTGAGCGCCATAGCGGGCGAGTTGGGCATAACGAAGGGTGCGCTGTATAAGCACTATAAAAACAAGAGGGATATTTTTGACAGCATCGTAAGCCGCATGGAGCGGCATGACGCCGAGCGCTCAAATGAATTTCAAATGCCCACGGGGTCTGTTTCCCATATGGAGGAGGAATACCTCAGGGTCACTGTAGACCGGTTGGTGGAATACGGCAAGGCGCAGCTTCGGTATTGGACACAGGACAGCTTTGCTTCCTCCTTTCGCAGAATGCTGACGCTTGAGCAGTACCGCAGCCCGGAGATGGGCAGGCTGTACCAGCAGTATCTGGTCTCCGGTCCTTTGGGCTATGTGGCGGATATTTTCGGCAGCCTCGGATACGCCGACCCTATGGAAAAAGCCTTGGGCTTCTATGGGCCTATGTTCCTGATGTACAGCGTATATGACGGGGCAGAGGCCAAGGACGGCATAATTGCCGCCGCGGACAGCTATCTGGAAAAAACCGGAAACAGGCTGAGGGAGGAAAAGAACATATGAAGCTCACCCTTATACCTGCACAGTACCCGGAGCAAAGCATCCAATACCCTGAGCTTTCCCTCTGCCGGATAGTTTCCCAGGAAAAGGGCTTGTACCGCATCATAAGCGCCGAAGGGGATCAGCTGGCGTCGGTATCCGGTAAATTCCAGCATGAAGCAGCCTCCCTTTCGGATTACCCCGTTGTGGGCGACTATGTGATGGCAGCCCTAAACGGCGGAGCGGCCGTTATAAACCGTGTGCTGCCCCGTAAAAGCCTATTTCTCCGTAAATCGGCAGGCACAGCCAGGATGGAGCAGGTCGTTGCCGCTAATATTGACACCGTATTCATCTGCATGTCGCTGAACAGCGACTTTAACCTGCGCCGCCTGGAACGCTACTTATCCGTTGCGTGGGAAAGCGGTTCCCTGCCCGTAGTGGTGCTTACCAAGGCCGACCTTTGCGATAATCCCGCAGTAAAGGCCGCCCAGGCCGCCAGCATCGCTATCGGGGCAGATGTACTTGTCACTTCTTCCATGGCGCTGGACGGCTATAACCAGATATTGCCTTATATCTCCCAAGGAAAGACAGTTGCCTTCGTAGGTTCCTCCGGCGTAGGCAAGTCCACCCTCATCAACCGGCTGCTGGGCGAGGACAGGCAGGATACCGGCGGCCTCAGGAACGACGACAAGGGCCGCCACACCACCACCCACAGGGAGCTGCTGATGCTTCCCAACGGCGCAGCGGTGATAGACACTCCCGGCATGCGGGAGCTTGGCATATGGGACGCCTCCATTGGCCTCAGCACAGCCTTCAGCGATATAGAGGAGCTGGCCGCCCGATGCCGTTTCGGCGACTGCACCCATAAAAACGAGCCCGGCTGCGCAGTGCGTTCCGCGCTGCAAAGGGGCGAGCTGTCAGAGGAGCGCTTTTTGTCTTATGAAAAGCTGGCGTTAGAAAACGCCTGTGCAGCCGACCCCACAGGCAGCCGCGCCGCAAAGGAGCGTAAATTCAAGAGCATAGCAAAATTCAACAAAACTAACTCAAAGAGATAAGGATATAGATATGAGTATAATAATACGCAACGAGACCCCGGCCGACTACCGCGCCGTAGAAAACCTTACGCGCGAATCCTTCTGGAACGTATACCGCCCCGGCTGCACAGAGCATTATGTTCTGCACTGCTATCGCAGCGCGCCGGACTTTGTGCCTGAGCTGGATTTTGTGATGGAAAAGGACGGTGAGCTGATAGGCCACGTCATGTACTCCCGTTCCGAGATAACGACCTCCGGCGGCAAGGCCATACCTATAATGACCTTCGGCCCCATCAGCATCGCCCCCGGGTACAAGCGGCAGGGCTACGGCAAGCGGCTTCTGGACTACTCAATGGAAAAGGCACGCAATATGGGTGCAAAGGCGCTGGCCATCACAGGCAACATAGATTTCTACGGCAAGTCCGGCTTTGTCGTGGCCAGCACAAAAGGCATCCGTTATGCCGATGCCGATCCCGATGACACGGTAGTTCCATATTTCCTCATAAAGGAGCTGGAAACCGGCTTTCTCGACAGCATAACCGGCACCTATCACGACCCCGAAAGCTACCTTGTGGCTGAAAAGGATCCCGAAGGCTTTGAAGCATTCGAGGCGCGTTTCCCGCCAAAGGAGAAAAAGAAGCTGCCCGGCCAGATTTTCTGATACCGGGCAGGGGGAAACACGGTATGTTTATTCCCGCTCAAGTCTTGAGCGCAGAAGCGGCAATACTCTCCGATACATGGTGTATCCCTCCAGATAAATTCGTTTGTCAGCCCATATCGGCGGCAAGAGCCTGGTCGATGAGCTTTTGCAGCGTCTCCGCCTGCTTCTTTTCCGTGATGGCGCCTACGATGGGGTCACCCACGATATTGCCGTTGCGGTCAACCACATAGGTGGTGGGGTAGGCAAAAATGTTTGTAGTGAACTTTCCCGCCTCGCCGTCGGAAGCGAAATACACATTCTGGTAGGTCACGCCCTTCTTGGCCAGTACATCTTTTGCTTCGGAAATTGCCGCTTCATCGCCATCCAATGTGAAGGTGTTGACACCGATGAGTGCGCCGCCCTTCTTCGCAAGCTCCTTGTTCAGTGCGTCCAGCTCGGAAAGCTCGCCCACGCAGGGATTGCAGGTGGTGAACCAGAAATTCACCACGGTGACGGCATTAGCGGAGAACAGCTCGTCGCTCTTCACAGTGTTGCCATCCAGGTCCTTTCCCTCAAAGGCGGGGAACTTCTGCATACTGCCGTCATCAGGCGGCGTGGTCATGTCGCTGTCCGCGGGCATGCTCATAGCGCCGTCGATGGATTCCTGCATGATCTCGGGGTACTTGTTTTCCAGCTCGGTCAGCTTGTTCTCGATATTGCTGATCTCCGTGGCCGACTCCTTCAGCATCTCATACTCTTCGTCGGTGAACTGGTCTTTGGCACCCTCGATGGTATCCAGCAGGAACTCGCCGTAGTTTTTTCCGTCCTCCTGCAAGGTCATGCCCTTATCAGCTGCCATGAAAACCTTTTCCCAAAGCGCAGTGTTCTGCGAGAGAATCGTGTTCTCCTGTTCCATCAGCTTTTTGTGCAGGGCAAGCGCTTCCTCGGCATTTTTTGGCTCGTCGGTCATGGCAGAGTCATTGCTGCTCATATCCGCTTTTTTTTCGTTGTCCTTTGTGCCGCACGCCGCCAAAGACAGCACCAGCAGGACCGCCAGCAGCAGCGCAGTAAACTTTTGAAACTTCATTTTGATTCCTCCGTATTTATTTTTGTTGTAGTTTCTTTCCCATCGCCAAAGCCGTAGCGGAAGCACACGGCTTTCGTCGGACAGGCGCGGATGCACATCCCACAGCGGATGCACTCGGTGTGGTTGGGCGTCTTTGTCACATCCACATCCATCTTGCAGGCTCTGGCGCATTTCCCGCAGGAGACGCACTTATTCTTATCCACCTTCATCTGGAAGAGGGACACCCGGTTGAACAGCGCGTAGAACGCGCCAAGCGGGCAGAGCCACTTGCAGAACGGTCGGTAGAACAGTACGCTCAGCGCAATCACCGCCAGCAGAATGCTGAATTTCCATGTAAACAGGCTGCCCAGCGCCGCCCGGATGCCGGAATTGGCAAGGGACAGCGGGATAGCCCCCTCCAGCACGCCTTGGGGGCAGAGGTATTTGCAGAAGAACGGGTCTCCCATGC